>ULOI01057815.1_pt1 | contig 40751 bp, 46 predicted proteins | sample 1952231 | NCBI WGS metagenome assembly ULOI01 (sample SAMEA4835593, study PRJEB28245) | human gut metagenome | biome: gut microbiome; material: fecal sample | place: Denmark | collected 2008
AGAACCCGCCGCGAGCGTCACGATGCCCACGAACGCTGCACCCGAACCACCCGACGCCCCAAGCGAGTTTTTAGTTGCCTTAGAACCACCACCACCAGCGCCGACAACGGCAATTTCATAATCGCCCGCTTCCAAGTCAAGCGTATATGTACCCGCCGTGTCAGTGTCCAAAAGCGTTTGGGCAGGAACGAAAACCGTTCGGGTGCGCTTGATCATATAGGACTTAGTATTATCCTCGTAATAATCGTAATCGTCCGCCGTGCCTTCGGTTATTTGAGTCGTTGTGGTTGTTATATCCCCCGCCGAATATCTAACAGCGGGGTTACCGCCTTCCAGTACGTATAGATAATTTGAATCGCTAAGGGATTTAACAGGAATACCCGAGTCTTGTAATTCAGACACCGACGTTGCAAGTCCGTAATCACTTTTTAATAGTATCGCTGCACCAATTTCGACGGGAGCTTTCGTATACCAATAATACGAACTGCCGTCGAGGTTTTGATAACAATAATAAGTGTCCCCTTCCGTCGTAATCTCTTTGAAGTACTTCCGATCGCGCGTTGTAATCGCGTAAGGCTCGTTGCATGGGACGTCTTCCATATATGTATTTCCCCAAATTATCTCGTCCGCGTCATTGATCGCATAACATTCTTTTAAATCTATTGTTCCGAGATAAGGAGCACTTGAATTGTAAGAACTTAGTCCCAATCTAAAGTCAGATGAAGATGACGCATTCATCGATGTATCACTTAAAACAAAACTATCCGTATAAGTTTCGCCGTCCGTTGAAAAATAGTAAGTTTTTCCAGTACCAGTACAAACAATTTTTACCCAATATGTTGTATTTGCCGTCACCCCACTATATGCAGTCCACGTTTCCTGATTAGTCCAAGAATACACCCTAAATAGACCTGCTGTAGTTAATTCTAAATTAACAAAATTCTCACAATGTAAAATAACTTGCGATGTACTTAAACTACCCGTGGTGAATTTGAAATAATACGTTGCATATTTATTGCGCGCACTTGTTGGCAATTTTAAATAATTACTTGTACTGAACCCGCTCGCGATGCCGCCACTTGTAATTGTCGGAGTACCCGCAACTGTATACGACCCGCTTTTAAAATCGCCAGCGTGATGAAGGATTCCTTTTTTCATTAAAGCATATTGTCCTGTGTTAATTTCAACATCTTTCGTATAAAATCCGGTCCAAAAATACGCTCCGCCAATCTTAATATAAGATTCTTTTAAATCGACGGTTGTGTTTGAAGCTGGATAAATATTGAAACCGTGCCCGATTCGACCTGCATCATAATTGACCCCAATTGTTTTTGTTGACACAAGACTTGATTCCAAATTCCAATTGCTGTTATCAGTTGATTGATAAAGTTTGTAAGTTTGGCCATCGTAAGTAAATTTTACATAATACCACGTGTCAGTTAACAAAGGCGTTATACCCGCAGCATTTTCAACAATATCCCACGAAGTTGTATTATTTGAAAGCCAGAATCCCAATTTACCCGATACAGTACCAATTAAACAAGAATAGTATGGCGCGGAGTTGTAAAAAAATTGTGGATAACTTACTGAACTAAATTTAACTTTCCACACCATTTCCAAATTAGTCACGCCCGTCGGAAATTTTGATATTTCCAAATAATCATTCGCGCTAAATTCGCTCACAATACCGTCATTGGTAATGGTTGGATTTCCAACAATCAAATAATCGGCCTTAAAATTACCTGCCTGAATTGCACGCTTAACAAACATTATTCCTCACCCCAATAAGTAATTGTCGGCAGAATAACAGCATTCCATCTTGCTCCATTTTCATCCGATTGTAAAAATTTACCATATGTCACAGCTGATTGTTCCGGCAATCCTGTACTTGCCCTTTGAGCATATACTTCGGCAATTTCTGCCCAATGTTTTGCTGAACCTTCGGGACATTCGGCAATTGTTCCTGTTGCCTGCTTACGAGCTTTTTCTGCCCAATGTTTTGCACTGTAATAATTTGTCATTTTTCACCCTCCTTCAAAAACTTTTCTTTCACGGCTTTGCGTGCTAAATAAAAACGCGAGTCCTTAGCTGCCTCACCAAGTAAACCATCGTCAATGTCATGGTACAGCATATCCAATTGTTCCTCATCCGTCGGATATGCCGCAGCGCGTTGTTCCGCATATGACGGTTCAGGAGCTGCGGGTTCTTCGCCTTTAAAATACCTTTTGCCATCATATCCATAAACGATTTCTTGGTCTGTCGTTAAGGTTAATCCCATAGATGCTGCTACTTTTTCGCTTGGGCTTGAACGCCCGATTGTGTTATCTTGTAATAATTCGTAATACGTTGTCATTATATCGCTCCTTCTGCATAAAAAAACGTTTGAGTCGTAATGGCGTAAAGGGCATCAGTAAGAACACTCACTTTTACGGTTTTACCCTTTTTAAACGGCCAACATAAACTAAAATTATGACCGGCTGAACTGTGTTTTTCAACAATGATATTATCTACGTACATAACAACTGTCGAACCGCTTGTAGAACAAACGCCGGTAAACGAAAAATATCCGTCTGCAGGAGCCACCCATGTGTAAGAACCAACAGCTGACTTAATAAATGACGTTTGAATATATTCATCGCTTGGCATTGCCCAACCGGCACTTTGACTTGTAAACGCTTGACCAGGGCTGGCATTATTTAAATCTAAGTCAGCTTTATTATTTAAAGCTTCCAAAAGGGCACCATCGCTTGTGTTAATATCTGTCATTTATATTTCTCCTTGTGCATAATAAAATCTTGCATAAATAGTCGAGCCGCCAAATGTACCACCCCAATAACAAACATCTCCTTGTTTTGCCGGAACAAATAGCGAAATATTTTGGCCTGACCAATTAGAGGCAAATTCGCCGACTTTAATTCCTGTTGTGTTATTCTTAAGGAAAAAATATTGGTTTGAAGCATTACTCGTTTTGCTAACGCAAAAATAGCCATTCGCCGGACATGTATACTCTGAACCTGCTTCAATAGTTAAATTCAAGTATTCATTACTTGGCATCGCCCAAGCGGCACTCTGACTTGTAAAGGATTTCGCGGGTACGGCGTTCGATAAATCAACATCCGCTTTGCCGGTTAGGGTTTGAGTTATTTGTCCCACATCGATAGACGTTTGGTTTTGAACCGTATTGCCAACGAAAAAATATTCGTATTCAATCTCGTCTTGGATGAGTGACGTCTCGGCATAGCCTGATGCTTGCCACATGCAATTAAAACCGCTTTGTGCCCCACCATTAAAACGCAAAATAAGCCGAATACTCGCGTTTGACTTTGTTTTATAGCTGATGTCGTTTGACCCCACATTAGGGTTCATTTCAATTGGCAGAGCTGTCAAAGTATAGTCAGTATTTACAAAACTAAGCGGGAATACAACGTTTTCATTTATTCTAATCAGCGACGTTCCACCCTGTTCAACCCAACCATCCGAATATAGGTTGTACCAATCTGTGCTACTTTTATAAGCCCGCAACAACCGACGTGCATTTCTGCGCGGCAACTTAAATTGCTGATTTTCAGTATTCAGCAAATAAAAATCTGCGGCACCTGTGGCCGTATACAAAGACGCCACATTATCCGCTTGGTCGGGCAAGCATATTTTTTTGTTCGTAGCGGTTAAGTAATATGTAATCGTAACGCCTGCTATCGTTTGCGTCTTTTGTTCAGCAATCGTTTCGATAATCGTTATATCCTTAGCTTGCGTCCGAACAAGTCCCAGCCCTTCGCCTAAGCCTTCGAACTTCGCATTTAAATAACCCTCAACAACTCCACCATCAATAAAATACTTTGGATACGTCGTGCTGTCAAAAACATAAGCCGTCCCGTCGGCATTGCGCAAATCCGCATCACTTGTTGGTGTCATTGTTTCAGTATAAATAACATAGTCATCATCCGACGCCCACGCATACAAAGTCTGACTTGTTATCTGTCCCGTTGTACTTCCCGTCATTTCTTTGACTAATTCTTGATACGCCGATGTATACACAGCTCCCGATAACCAACTGAACAGTCGACCGTTAACGTACGATGCATTGTTTAAAATATGACCCGTTTTAAATGACATGAACAAAGGCAAGTTTGATAATCTTGACATCCCTTCATCGGTCAAGTTCGATAAGTCACGGTTCGCCGGGTCACCTATTAAACTAGCTGTGGCTTCTGCTACCTGAGCCCAATGCTTGGCCGACCCGTCGGGGCATTCGACCATCGTGCCGCTTGCCTGCTTGCGGGCTTTTTCCGCCCAATGTTTTGCTGAATAATCTGTCATGTTTCTTCCCTTCATTAAGTTGTTTAAGCGCTGTCCCTCATTTGGTTTATGTACATATGAACCATATATTTTGTCCCCGATTTTTATTTAACGCTCTACCGGATAAAATCGCTTTGGATATAGAATCGTTTTCGCCTCAATGAGTAAACAATCATTATTTTTTTAATGCATGAATACGATAAACGTAATTAATAACGGTTTCGTTTTCAGTTAACTTTTGTTACGATACCAAAATTAAAATCCCGTCTCTTAGTTTTCCGCATTTTATGTTTTTCCTTATTAACCATATAAAAAAGTTCCGGTACCGGCGTTGTAAAAATATTGCCGAGTAACAGAACAATACATACATGGCACATTATGGTAATCCAAACACGGGGTAACATCGCGGATAATCTCTGAACCACGCGTTAATATCGCACGCTTTATTCGGCATTTAAGGGGTGCGGCATAAGATTTAAATAACAAAAAATCTACATTTGTAAATTTTTGTTCTGCGTCAGTCAATCTCTCCGGGGTTTCGTCCTCGAACCATCCCATTTTATCATTTAAAAAATTGAGTCCGGCGGTATAAAAGTTGTTTATTCCACACGGGTATTTTGAAAAATAGTAATACGGCTTAGTCGAACCCGTGCCGGCATTCCCATAACCATTGCGCCATGCAGACATATAAGTTCCAAAAAATAAAAATTTCTTCCCATTCGTTGTTGTAAACCCTGCAGGATAATTATCATTGGTTTCTTGCATTGAGAAAATCATTTTCAGCCCGAAAGTTTCATCAGTTATTCCTTCGAAAAGCCGAATAAACTGCGTACCGGTACCTTCTAAATAATTGATTTTTTTGCTTCTCATCAACATCATCATGTTTCTGGTCAAATTTTGCATTTATCATCCCTTCACAACCGAACCAATATACCATGCACCGGCATTTGAATCATATTCATAGATGTAATTGACATACCCTGTTTGGACAAACGGTTCTTGCCCATTAAAGTATTGCCCTGCATTAACACCAAAGGAAACATCAACAACCTGTTCAAAATATGCTTGTATAATAATTGAACTGTAGACGCTCTCATCCGCTATCGTCGGCAATACGAACGTTATTGCACCCGTTGGCGCTATTTTGTAAATTTTATTCGCTGCCAACGCAATTGTTCCGGATGTTGCAAGCGTCTCAATCCTCTTGGCATAGACGCACTCAAATTCATCAACCGGCACGTCCTCATCCGCGTTCGCAAACGCATATGCCAATCCCGCATTCCCTTTCGCAGAATGTTCCCCTGCTACAGGAACCTCATCATCGTCTCCAATTGCCCATGCCCGGGCTTCATTGGTTTGTTCGGCTCCTTCACTCCTTACTAAATTTACTTGAGTATTGCCCTCGTTTGTTATTGCATTCAATTTTTCCACCGCATTCGCGTTGTATGCTTCACACTTTTGCGTGTGATTGGCATTATATGTGGATAATTTTTCTTGAGCATTTGTATTGTAAGTGTTTGTTTTTTCAGTCGCATTCTCCTCGAATTCATTGGAAATATTTTGTGCTCTTTGCGCTTGTTGTGTTGCTTCCGTTGCTTTAGACGTGGCAACTGCTGCTTGTGTCTCAGCACTTGTTGCAGAATTCGCCGCATTGTCGGCAAAAGTTGCAGCCTGGGTTGCTGATGCACTTGCTTCGCCCGCTTTAGTGGTTGCCGTTGTCGCTGAACCTTCAGCCGCATTTTTATAACTCAAAGCGCATGCCTCACTTACAGCCGCATTTGCTGCAGACACACCGGCGTTGCTTGCTTGGGCGGTGGCAATATTTGCTTGTGTCATTGCATTGACGGCACTTGTTGCCGCATTACTTTCACTAAGCGCCGCATTGCTTGAACTCACACCGGCCGACATAGCACAATCAACTGCAGTGGCCGCTTTTTCAGAGGCTATAACGGTTTGATTGGTCGCCTCCAGCGCAGAACTTACAACAACGTCTTTGTATTCTTTAACAACATTAACACTGGCATCTGCTCGTGTTTGAGCCTCGTCAATAGCGGCCAAGACCGCACCGCCTTTTTCTTCAATAGCGGCCAAGCATTCTTCCAGTTGCGGCCCCGGGTCTCCCTTTTCCCCTTTTATCATTGCCGCAGCCGGCATGCTAAAGTCCGGTATCGGAACATCCTCATCTGCATTCGCTATCGCAAACGCTAACCCTGCATTTCCTTTTGATGAATGTTCCCCGGGTTCAGGCACCTCTTCATCATCTCCTATCGCCCATGCACGTGCCAGTATAGCACTTTCAATTGAAACAGCTTCCGAATTCTTAATTGAATCCAAAACATCATCCGGCGAAATATCCTCTGTCATATCTGTTTTAACGCTTCGATTGAGCGCTTCAGCCTGCTCTTGATTTTGGAGGGTTAGTTTATCGACCGCTTTCATGATTGATACCGGGTCAAACGTTTCGCCGTTTTTCGGGGCAAAATCAGACAGCAAATCCGTTTCGCGGTAAATAATAATTTTTTCCCCTTCTTTTAAAACATCATTGTCCCCTTCCAACACGGGATATTCAATACTGCCGCCAACGCCCGAATCTTTTATCAACACTTCAAAAGATCCTGCCGGCAATTTGATTTGCGTTTTGTCTGGCTTGACACGAATGACATGAATCTGGCTTTTATCCGTTACGACAAAAGAAAAAGGCCAAACTGTTGTTTGGCCATCCCCTAATCGGATATCTTTACTGTTTTCTACCGGTACACTCACCTTTTATTCTCCTTTCATTATTGTTTCGGATCACGGCACATAAACTCTGCCGGTTTAAACTCGCTTTGTTTAATTTGATGGAATAAACTTTTCACAAAATCCTCGTCATCTTTAAAAATAACGTCATCAATTTCATTTGCTTTTTTAACAGCTTTTGAATTCAACAATTTACCATTCATGAGTCCTGTTGTTTCTTGCACAGCCAACTTTTTAAATGAATTGGACATATAAAAAGTCAGTGGGTTCAAGGCAAAAAGTCGATTAATGGTCTTTTCGGCAAAAAGTGAAACAGCGCCACATTTATTCTTTTTACTATTATCCAAAAGCCAACGAATGTACGCTTCCAAAAACGAATGTGACAACCATGTAAGTGCCGTTTCGCGTATCAATGCCTCATACCGCTGCCCATTTGGAAACCCTACGGCAGCGCGGTGGCACCGGTTATACATTACATCAAAGACAGGAAGTAAAGTTGTTAAAATTTTCCAAGTGTTTTTTCCCTTTTGTTTTTGAATTGAACTTTGACCCATTTTCGATTTGTACATCGAGCGCATAATACCATCAGCGTATGAAACAGCTTGAGCTTCGGTCTTACCCAAAAGCAACGCTTTTTCATAACGGGCGCGCCAAGAGATACTGCCCATCAGAAAATCTATTTTTTGAATGCCGTCCAAAAAGAATTCAGCTTTTTTATTTGTGATACCGCCGTTTGTTCCTTTCCCAAAATTTTGAGCATAATAATCCTTAAAAATCCTGTTTGATTCCTTTGCCCAATGGCGCATAAATTGTGATTTGGAAAGAATGAATTGGCCATATTCTTTGAATTTTTTTGTTCCCAATGAGGCGATATAATTCATTGTCCATTCAGCCGTATTAAATCCACCAGCTTTAATTGCCGTTTGACCCAAATCAAAGCATTCGGTTGCCATAATTTTGATGTCGGACATTGAAAAGTTAATTGCATTCATACGTAAAATATCCATTAACCTTGCAAGGGTATTAAACGGCTTTTTGCAAATCCCCGCATCCGATATCCATTTTTGCAAATTGCTATACCCATTTTTGCCAATTGTTGATTGAACGGCTTTCGCGAGTTCTTCATTTTTAAGCAAGCGTGCCATATCAATTTTAGCTTCTCGATAATTAATATCTGTTACAAAATCGGCAAAATATTTTTTGATGACATTTAAATCGTCAAACATAACCGATTGTCCGCTACTTTGACGAGATTTTAAAAGACCGCGTATCGCAATGGATTTGAATTGCGGAATATCCAAAGCATAATCTATCGTATGACGAATTTCCCTATCTTCAATAACACCTGATTTTTCATTATTAATAATAACCGGAAAATACCCGCCTTTAAAATCGCCAAACGGTGTGCGAATGGTACACGGTTCGACATCTTTCGGCCGTACACCCGTTATACGTTCTTCCAAATCACTACTTACATGACGGCAATGTTCCATCAAATTCCAAATTTTTTGAATATTTTTCCAATCGGTTTTTGATAATTTCGATAAGGCTTGGTTAACATGATTTTCGGTCAATCCCTCTATCGCATTTAACAACACGGCACGATTGCACTCATTGCCCCAGTTTAAAGCAATCATTAAAATTTGCTTCATGGTAAAATTGCGATCGTCGATTTTGAAACGCATATCCAACTGTGCCGCATCATAATCTTTAAAAATATCAGCCAATTTTTTATCAAGATTATTCAACTCAAACATTGTTTTTGTTTCGGCATCATTTAACCGTTGATAAAATTCATTATAAAACAGACCGGGTTTTCCACCGTCAAACTCAAGGGCTATTTGTTCAATTTTAATAAGTTCTGATTCAATATCTTTGATTTTATTATTAAACAGTTCCCCTTTAATTTTATTGTCAAACAAACTAACATTTACATCTTTTTGAATCGGTTTTGCATGATTGTAAACGGCTCCTGCCAAGTTCGCAGCAATAACACCAATTTCTTGACGCGTACCTTTTTTCAACATAAACCGTGCATTACAACCCACCGAATAAATGGATTTGACTCCTTCATATAACGCCATAAAATCCGAATAAGTCATATTATGATATGTTGTATGCCTTTTATTAAATAAATCAGGATGAACAACCGGTGCGGGCTCACCGCCTTTAGCCAAATCATTTACAAATGAGTTGAAATCTTGTTCCAATTCAAAATCAGTATCCCAATATCCGTGCTGAGTTAAAAGGCCGTTAATTTGCGCGAAGTATTTAGGGCCGATTATTCTTTCGCAATCTTTTAAGGTATCAAAAAATTTTTCGGCTGTTGCAACATTATCTTCCGCTTCATACGAACGTTTTACCAAATAAGAAGATAATGCTTGGCGATGTTTCGTTTCTATGGCTTTAACTGTGTTGTTATCACGAACGGCACAATCAAAATCTTCACCTGCCTTAACCGCTTGCCCGGCATATTTTCGAATGTTCATTGCATCACGCAATGTTGCTTGTCGGATAATGTTATCACCCGTTTTACATATAGCATCTTGTAAAATATTTTTCATTCGGGCGGTGATTTGCCCGTCGCGCAATACGACCTCTTCGGTGATAAGATTTTCAATTTGCGATTGATTATAAAGACTTCTGGCAATATTATCTTCAAAGGATAATTTATCAAACATATCCTCATGGCGTTGCATCATAACGTCAGTAGCCAATTGAACTGCCGTATCGTCAAAGTTTTCCGCCGTCATCAAGTCGGCAAACATTTCATCTGCGGACCCATAACCGATATCTTGGGCAATATCTTCGGGCGCACATCCATTTTCGGATAACCATGCGGATGATAATGAATAACCGTATGCCTTTGACAATGAGGCATTAAATTGTAATGATTTATTATCCAAGGCTTGAATCAAACGATATTTTGGCATTTGTTCAATTCGTTTTTTTGCACTCGCCAATTCATCATTAAATTCTTTTAAATATCCTTTGCTGCGCATATGCGTCACGGCCTCAGCGCGCCGCCGAATAACTTCATCTAAAGCGTCATCATCCGCTTTTTGCAAATCATCAAGATACCCTTCATATTTTTGTTGCGACTTAAAATAATGACGCGGTAACGGTTCATTTTGTGCATTTAATTTTCGGGCTTCTTTGATTTGGTTTTCAACCGCAATTAATTGCTCAAAAAACAATTTTGTTTCGGCTATGTGCGACTCTTTTTGCGTGACATCGTTACAAGAGGATAAGTTTCGATACATTTCCGACAGCCAGTGCCTAAAACGCACAAATACAGGTTTTAAGGCTTTATCGGGAACATCCCCTTCAACCAGGTATTTTACAAAAGAACGGCCGAATTTTTCTTTCATCTGTTTGGTCATTTCGCCGTCTTTTAAGCCCATCCATTTGTTAAGCCCTGACAATTGGGCGGATAAAATGGTATCGTCAACAGTAGAGTGAACAAAATCGTTTAAAAATAACCCGACAGATTCATTAATAAATTCGTCCCTTGTTTTGAATAAGTAAGCATTAAGCCATTGTTGTGTGTCATTTACCCGGCGCTCAAACATATCTGTTCTTTGGGCCGTTTCATCCGTTTTGAAATCCTCCGGGCCGGTTTGAATGTCAATCTTGTTTTTGATGTCTGCCGAATTTTTACCCATTGCACGGTTAAACCAATCTAACGGCAAAATATTTTTGCCGCGTGTTGCAACATCCGCCCGTGCCATCCACATTCTTGCTATTGATTTTGCTTGTGTTTGGTCCACAGCCTGGTTGTTTAAAGCAGACATCATCGTAGAATATACATTTTGGGCAGATGTTTCGTGCGGTGTTAAACGTGTTTCAGATTCATCTTTTAAACGTTCCGTATCTGCATATGTGCGTTCAACGAACCGTTTTGCATCGTGAATGCTCAGCGCGTCTTCTTTTAATCGAGCAACCTGATTAAGCGAGTCATAAAGTTGCTCATTTTTGGATATCTTGGCAACATAATCACCCGTGTTGACCTTAATATCGCCGCCGCTTTCAATTGCCGTTTTGAAATCGGCCTCGGGAATATTCATTTGCATCAAAAAAGCCGCCAAATCGTTCGTATTTTTTCCAAAGGTTTCTTGAAGGTCAACCGCATTAAAATACAATACATTTGAATGCGTTTTTTCGGTGATTTTATTGACAATGTTTGCAAACACATCAGGCGTTCGTTTTAAAGTCGTACTGGCATCTGCAATATCGCCTAATTGAGCCAATCCTTCAACTACGCTTAACGGACCCACAAAAAGCAATCCACGAACTTGATTTGTCAAATCGGCACCCGCATCACTTGGTGCTGTTAAACCATCCGCATTTGTTTGGTTCGGGATTTTTTCAGCCTGTTGACCAACTGCCTTTTTTGATTTTCGTTTGACCTTAGGATTTATATCTAAAATATTTTTTTCAACATTCTTCTTTTTGCTGTTACTTGTTTTTTTATAACGCCGATTAGCTTTACGTTGCACTTTATTTGACGGAATCAAGTTATATACGGAAGAATAAATGCCTTGAGCGGCCATTCCATTAACTGCTGACATTAAAGCATCATAACCGATATCGTGCCAATCTTTATCTATTCTTGCGACATATTTGTTTATCATGTCGGTCGAGACACTTTGAAAGCCATCTTTGGCACCACCAACTGTCGCATTAACACCCGTACGAATCAGACGATTGGTCAAACCGTTACCCAGATTTATTTTGTTTAAAACTTTCCCAAAAGGCAGTTTTTCACTGCCCATCAGCAGCGTCGAAACACCCGCGGTTGCCATATCACCGCGTTCAGTTCCATAAATGCCGTTTTTGCGCATGCTTTCTTGTTGCGCATTGATGGCATTCAAACCCATCACAACCCAGCCATATGCTCCCATAGCTGCTTGTCCGGAAATCTGACCAATCGTTTCGGCAATCTTTGTTGCCGCATTTTGACGATTTTCATTGGGTCTGATAAAATCCGCCACAGCCCCGAATGTGTTATCGCTGGCTTCCTTGGCATTGGTTGCATATTCATTCCAAAAATTGGTATAGGAGTTGTGCCATTGATATAAAGTTTCATAAAAACGGTATAAACGGGTCTTTTCCAAGCCGCATGATTTTAATAAAGCCAAATTACTTTGCATCTGACGATTATCGAAACGCTGTTTCATTGCATATAGTTCATACAAACCGGAAATCGCTCCTCCGGCCATTTCCGGCAACGGAGCAATAAATGACCGTTCAATATCCCATATTTTTTCAACAACGTTTGTTTCGATTTTCATCAAATTGTCAATATCGTCTTGGGTTAATGATGCATATGTCGCATCGCCTAATAAATTGGAAAAATAAGGAGCATTTTTTTTAGCTTCTTGCATTTTTAAGAACATTTCGTCCGTTTTTAAACGTACTTTTTGCGCTTTTGCCAACTCAAAACTGATACCGTTTTTATCTGCCAACGTTTTGATTTCTGCCGCTTCGTCGGGCGTAATTTGCGAAGCTTGAAAACGTGCATTATTCAACATAGATGTATTTTCTTTGTCCATTTGGACAAGAGACATAGCAATTGAACTTTTTTGCCTATTTTTTAATGGTTGCTTTTCGTCAAAATCAAAGTTCATTTTTTGACATCCTTATATTGGTTAATAAGATAATCCATTGTTTCTCTATCGCGGCCCAAAATAGCCGGATACATTTTTTGATACAACTTTTTTAACTGATTGTCCGTTGCCGGATTGCCGGATATCCCTTGGGTAAAAAGATATGCTTTGATATCGGATAAATCCCCGATAGAAATTTTATTGAACGGCTGGTATACTTTTGCCCTTTTTTCTACAGGTTGCCCTGCCAATTGGGGTAACTTTACATCTTTGTAAAATTCCCAACCTTCTTGGCTAAACGAACCGGCCATCCGTGTCACGATTGTATCAATTTCCTGAGTTGAAGCTTTGCGTTTCCCTTGCAATTGGGTGGATTCATATTCATTGACGGCACTTTCCAGACGGACAATTGCCTTGTAATATTCTTCCGGCTTTTCTTTTTCATCTATCCCCAGCAATCTCATATATCTGTTGACATGGTCATGCCTTGACAAAAACTCCGTGTATTTGCCGCTTCCTATCTCATTCATTTGATTGCATTGGATATCATCTTGAACAGCTTGCAAATGCGTTCTGTCCGCAACAGACAATTGGTCAATGTAATGATTTAAATCAATGCCGGCAAAATTTGACGGGTTACGTTGAGCCAGACTGTCTAACATAACATATGTTTTTGAATCCGTTTCAATTATGCCGCCTTTTGAAACATAGTTCTGATAAGCTTTTTTAGTTTGCTCATCTTGTATCCCTTCAATCGTATTTATCAGTGAATCGGGAATAAAGCCATCTTGTATGGCCGTGTCGATATCCGCCGTTAATTTGGTATTGTTTGCCTGTAACGTTAACCCTTTTTGATATTGATAAGAATTGGGTTTTGCCATTCCCAGCCAACGATAACCGTATTCATTTTCAAGCGTTTTTCTAAAATTAGGCTCACTTACTGCAGACAGGATGTCTAGCGCCTCTTCGGCGGATTGTGATTGAGTAAATTGTTCCCACTGTTTTTCTTGCCGTTCTTTTTTTTCAATATCGTCCATGCGCCGTTTGTCTGACCACCGGGATTTAATACGATTAATCGTCAAATCTCGTTCTTCGGCATCTCGAATTTTGTATGCCTCATCCAACTGTTCGCGTTCGGACTTGCCGTTCATCCACAATGTATCGGCATTTTTGACAGCCCTTTGTTTGACAGTATCGTCATATATCATCCGCTCTATTGCTTCATGTTCCGACGCAGCTATATCGTTTTTATGCGCCATATAATAATTGCGCGCTTTTTCCGAATCCTCAAGCGACAATTTGGAAATCATCGGTTTATAAAAAGATGCCTTATATTGCCTTTCTTTCTGAACACCAATTTCGCCCTGGCCTACATAATTTGCCCTGATTGCAGCTAAACCCTTGTTAAAAGACATCTGCACAATATCGTCATTGGTGTAATTGGCCAAAGCTTCTTCAATAGCATTATCAACTGAAGCTTGCATGTTATCTTGTTTATATTTTTGGAATTGTTCGCGTTCAAACGAGTTAATCACATTTAAATAATTTTCTCGGCGCTTTTGGGCAAGTTTGAAAAATAACCGTTTTTGGCTGGCATTTTCCAAAATTTCGGACAGTTCATTAACTTTTTTATCAAAAGCTTCTTCAAATTCTTTTGATGCGCCTAAAGCCTTTTCGCCTTCCCGCAAAAAAATATCTTTATTCATCAAGTCCATTGATGTAACAGATAAATTTCTGTCAACATCCGATACTTTCAATGTATCATATTCTTCTTTTTTTTCTTTGGCAATATCAAACCCCATATTTGCAACAGAAGATAATCCTTGCCCGACTTGTTGTAATGCCCGTCCGATGCCGGCTCCGAAGCTTTCGGCTGTAGCTGTCGGCGCATTTAAGCTTTGCCGCATTGCTTGCGTACTGTCATATATTTTTACCACTTCGTTTCTCCATTAAAAAAGCCCCGGCTTGTCCGAGGCTTATTCATTTACAAATCTTATATCGATTCCGATTGCTTCACAATCTTAAAAAGTTTTCTAGATTATAAAATCAGATTAAATTTTCCAATAATCATTTACCATAGATGCAATCTCTTCAAATATTGTTCCTGATAAGGGCGAACAATTTTCTGTATATCCGGACCCCTGATATAATGCTATCGTTTCATTCGTATTTTGGTCGACTAATTCGGCAATTATATATAAGATGGGATACCCACCCTCGAAACATCTTTCTCTCCAGCTACCCGAAATATTTAGCACGAAACGTGTTGGGAATTTTGCATGAGATACATCACGTTCAGATTCATGTTTTTTAATAACATATGCAGAAGAATAATTCTTAATTTGAAATCCTTTTTTACGCAATTGTTGTTCAATTTGTACCCGCATTTTGCTTTCTTTGGCATTTACCACTATAATCTTTGGTTCAGATGTTTTACTAATATATAACTTTTCACTTTCTCCCGTTCCCCTGCCCATACAACCGGTTAAAAACAAAAATGAAATTATAATTAACAATTTTTTCATTCTAACCACTCCTTATTTTTTATCATCAAAAAAACCACTATCTTTTGCTTTCCACAACGAATCAGAGGTGCTATTTAAAAGTGTAGCTCCACTTCCATAGTAGCTGGACATCAAAGCATTTTTTCCCTGGGCTTTATACAGAGAAGCCCCGGAGCGCAAACCCCATACATCCATATCCGTATTATGTGCGATTGTTTGACGGTCGCGTTCTCCCCATTCTGCCGTTTGTTCAAATATACTCATAGGTGTATCGCTTGTCAAGTCTAAACCATTCGCGGCCATACCGGCACGTTGTTGTGCTTGGAGTTGTTTCACTTTGCGAGCGTGTTCGGCTTCGGCTTCCAAGCCTTTTTGTTTTTCATTATCGGCTTGTAAATTGGCAATGCGTGCATTGTAATTTGCTGCTGATTTTTCGGCTTTTCCTTGTTGATATTGCCCATAGGCACTGACACCGCCGGCAGCAAGACTGGTAACTAAGGCGGTTGTTGCCGCTGCTGTTACTGAACACATATTATTTCTCCTTTCTCATATAAAAATGCATAAAAGGTACCTTTAAAAGACCGTATGGGCATGGTTCATCAAACTCAAACCCGCACCATTTTAACCAACGTATTGACGCTTTGTTTTCTACCCAAACATCATTCTCCAATTTAGCAACGGGTTTAAGCATACGTTTGATATAATGTTTGCTATGTATTAACAAATCTTTTCTAACCTTAAAAAAATCTTTAGCCCCAATTAACCAAACACTGGCACTGTCGGACAAAATACAATGTTTCGTGGCGCCGAAGATGCCGATAACGTCATTTTGATATAAAATTGTCCGTACATAGTATGACCGCTCAAAGCCCATTTTCAATGCTTCCAGCGGTGTGTGTCCCGAAGCAAGCATGATTTCCCGCTTGTCCGTTTCGCGGACATTATCGGCTAAAGCATATATATCCTTCAACTTTGTTTTTCTTATCTTAACCGCCATGAACAATCTCCGGCAATATTGTATTAATAATCAGAGGATACGGTGCCGCACTTCTGACAAAAACTTCTGCGTTTTTGGTAAATCCGGCATATAGGTCAACTTTGACATACTCAGTCATTAAATCAGGCGCTTGTCCATATTTGATGTATTTAAGCTTTGAATCCATAGATGGGCTTTCTTCATGTGCGGCTACTTCAAAAATACCCGAATTTTCAACACACAATGTTACGCTTGAAACCTTTTTCAATTTTCCTTGTGCCGTTGACGTTAATTGGTCTGTCGGATAATCGATATCCAATGTTCGCAACAAAGCTTCATAAGGCAAACCGATTTTAACGTCTTTGCCCGGTATGTTCAATTCAACACCACCATTAATAACGGTCTTTAACCCTTGAAATCCCCCGTCAATAAACACCGCGACTGTTTGCCCTTCCAAGTATTCAAGCCCCGATTGTATGGACGAAACGGGATTTTCAAATTTTGCCGATACGGCACAATCCAAAAACAAATAATCCGAATGCCTATCTTCTATTTTTTGTGAAATTACAAATCTTTCAACATACCTTTTGATTTGGCCGTTAATCTCACGTTTGATTGTTGCATATACGCTTTCGGTTTGACCTTCTTGTACGGCAACAATGCTTTCAAATGAACCGGCGGTTTGAAACCTTGTGAAGGCATAAAGTTTATGTTCCTTCATAAAAGTCAACGCAACCAACTCTCCAGTGTTTAACACCATTAAAATAAGGTTTTTTTCGCCACAATACGTCCAATCAATAATTTGTTTATTTTCAAACAAATGGCTGGCAAATATTGATATATCCACACCATCATATCCGTCAACTTCCAAAGAATACCCAAGCGTCCTAATTCGTCTGTCTGCATAATATAGGGCTGTATTGCCGATAATAATCGGCTTTAAGTTATGACACTGCATTTGATTTTGCGGCTTTAACTTAATGGATCTCGGCGACAAATAAGGGCTGTCTCCCCCATTGCTTGCTTTCCAAATACCGTTTTGGGTCAATATCAAAAGCTCAGATAGGGGGATAAAATGGTAAACCGTATTGACTTTTTGCCCTGCTGCCCGTACAGAAATAGCATCATCATCCAACAACGGATTTGACATTGTGAAATTGTTATAATTTGATGATTTGGACATCTCTACCAACTCACTATCGGACAACGTAGCCGCCATGCACATGCGTTGTTCATAAATGGCTGCTGTTGACGGATAATTGCCGCTGCCGTCAAACGGATTGCGCGATGTCGGCGGCGTTACATCATAGTCCGGTTTAATATCCGCAGACTTAAAAGTTACCTTTGCATTCGGCCCACTTTCATCTATAATCGTGGCTATCCATCCGAACATGCCGGCAGAACGTCTGTAAATACTGTATTTTTTACAACCTTCAACTTTATTCCACTGCAAGGTGGTCGTCGTTGCAGCCCCCGTTATCAAAACCGGCAAACTTTCTTCACCCGTCTTTTCATTAATAGCCGTTACTTTGAATTGTTCATCGCCTGTCTCTGATGATGACAATCCTGTTGGCGCCGGAGTTTGAGGGGAAAACACCATCGTTTCAAGCCGCCAATCCGTATGGTCATAGCGTTTCAACATACGTGGTTCATAAAGCGGATGCGTCAAAAAGATAACGTCAGCCGATTGTTCGTAGTTTAATTCCCATACATCTTCAATTGAATACGGTATTTCAAGTTCATAAGCTGTACCATCATCTTCATTGACAACATACCCGCCTTCGGAAATAACCCGCATGACTTTATCGGCAAATTCCAAAGCATATCCTTGTGTCGAAGAAAATTGAAATCGAAACAGGCGCGACGGTTTTGCACTGTTTTTGACTTCTCCGACAAAATAAGAACCGCCACGTTTTTCAATCCCGCCATGTGGCCGAACAATGAAATTAACCAGCTTTTTTGCTGCCGTTTGATATCGTTCTTGGTCCGTACGCGCCCACAAGGACGGTGCAATCTCTCCGCTGGCGAATGAAGGTTGATTGAGTGTAAATGTCATTTTTTACTCCACATATGATGGTCCTGTGGGGCGATATACCCCGGCAAAAAGGATGAATGTCTGTCGGGTATATGTATGGCTTTTTTGATTTCTTCAATATCCAATGATTTTTCCAAATCAATTAAAGTAACATAATTTTGAAAATGTTTATCCGCCGCCGACGAACCCGTTTCACCTTTAACAATTTCACTGGCAATCAAAGAAGCAACGGCTTGACAAAAACCGGCCGGCCATATTTGTGTATTGTCAATCACTGCCGTATATCCGATACGTGCCAATTTCAAATCCGTCGCAATTAATTTTTCGGATTTATTGGATGAAACAAATATATCAAAAACTCTTTTTTCCTGATGCGGATGAATTTTATGCTCATTGCCGTCGCTGTCATATATTCGGCGAATGGTTAAACAATCAGACGGATAAACATACACATAGCTGTACTTGTCAATTTCTTCATTTGATAAAACAAGGGCTGATTCGCGGCGTGCAAAACTCCAATCATGATATTTCAATGCCATATCTCGGCAAGGGTTCCAAAATAACCGGCAATCGGAAGCTTTAACAGAGTCTTCTTGAAAATTAGAAATCGTACTGTTTGAACACCTTCTTAGCGCCATATTGCAAATTTGTGTTTTATCCATAGATGCCTCTTTTTATAAGGGGATGAATTACTTTTAATTCATCCCTTTGTTCAATTCAATTGCTTAAACTTCTTCGCGCAACCCTAACCAAGCCGTTAAAGCCCCTTGCGTCATAGCGGCGCCGGAAACGGTCGCTACGACTTTGGAATAACGTTTAAATCCAACAGGCAAGGCCTGACAAATCATGCTTTTGCCGGCAATCAAATCAGCAACCGCTGTTTCATCGCTTGCACACACTGTCACAAAATTTGTGTTGTCATCGCTGTGTTTAAGCTCGACTTTTAATTTTGAACCGCTCGCGCCGGCGAAAGCTTGTGTAACGCGCACTTGAAAATAATTGGCTGTTTCGGATTTGCCGTAATCGGATTGGCCGCCAAAATCAAGTGTGTTTGTTTCCGTCGCAGCAACGGCGCGCGGTTGTAAATCTTTCGTATAAATTTGTAAATTATCTCTCATGATGTAAATCCTTTCTTTTTATATATAAAACGGCTTTAACAACCGTTAAGGCCGTTTTAAAGGTAAAGTTTTAAGCTTTGACTTGTTCTTCCGTGTCCAAAATGGCTTCACACAAGCGAATCGGATTGCCCAATCTGAATTGAACAACCGGACGTCCGAAAGCGTCCGTCAATCCGACGGTTGCTTTATTCAAGGCTTCAATATCCAAATATTCAAACGCCGTTGCATTGGCATAAATAACGGCATTGGTGCCGCTTTGTTTCATACGGTGCAAAGCTTTGATGATTAACTTGTTCAAATCTTTCATTGAACCGTCTGTCGGAATATTGGCGATACGGGCAACACGGCGTTTATCGGTAATACCCAATCCGAAATGGCATTGGAAATGATCGCGATATCCTTGATATTGTTTGCCTTCTTCATCCGTTAAAGTCACTTCTCCCAAATCATCGTGCGTTACGCCGGCCGTTTTGCTGCCGCGCGGATAAATACCGCGAGCGCTTGCCCTGTCCCATTGCACGATATAAACGGATGTTAATTTCGAACCCGTGCCGCCGGCATCAATAACCGTACCGCCAAGCTTGTTGCAAATCGTTGCCAAACCGTCACATTCATCAGGGTCGAGCGCATGATTGCCGTAAAAAATTGCATCGGCAAACGTTTGGCTCATCCCTTCAATATGGGCATTGGCTTCATCCATGCGAAATTGTTTCGGACTTGGGTTGCCGTCGCATTTAGCTTTATCAACTTCCGAATACGATTCATACATGGCAATGGGAAACGTAACCGGTTCGGTTTTGGAAGAGCTTTTGCCGACACCTTCATCAAACCGACGTTTTTGCCCTTTCGGCACAAAAGTACGTTTGGTATCTTTGTGATAATATCCGCCGTTTGCTTCAATAAAAGGAATATCTTGCAAAATGGCATTTTCTTTAGTCATAATTTCAACAATCGCCGCTTGATTGCCATTCGGGGCAATCCGGTTCATAATCTCCATCAATGATAAATTATTTACTGTTTTTGTTTGTGGCATTTTTATTCTCCTTGTTACATTGTTTTAAAAGAAAGCATTGGTCCGCCCGTTTCATCACGGGGCAATTGCCTTGTATTCCCCGCGGTGCCATTCACGGTAGAATCTTCACTTACGGCCTTTCCTATCTTGATAAACAGACGCACCAATTCGGGGTGCGATCCAAGGCGCGTGTCCTCCAAAAGTTTACTTAATTCGGGCGTGCCGAATTGTTTGACTGCTTGCAAGGCCATATGTTGGTTATGGGCGTTACTCAATTCCGGATCGTTGCCAATTGTTTCAAGCCAAACTTTTTCTTGCCCGTACCAAGCATCATTTGTTTGCTTTTGCATATCTTGCATGGCTTTGATATGCAAATTCACCAATGATTGGGCAACATCTTGGTTAAGGTTGTTTTCTTTTAAAATCGGCATTAATTCAGCCGTCAGGTTTTCATTTAATTCAAACCCTTCGGGCATGTCAAACTGATAAGAATCTTCATGACGCATAGTGGATTCATAACCGCTTAAACGATTAAACCCTTGCCGGGCAGAGTCAGAATCAGTGCCTTCAACTGCCCACGAATTTGAGGTATTTTCCTGGTTAGCACTATACAAAGCCGTTTGGTTTGAAAGCATGCTGTTTTGGACATTTGATTGAGTTTGGTTAATATCATCCATTGTAATTTTCCTTTGCTATTTTGAAATAAAGTTCAGGGTCAACTTGATTAAGACGTGCAATAAGCGATACCCCGATCGAACGCTTACCTTCATAAAAGAAAACCGCTTCTGTGTTCATCGGCGGCAGTTCATAAACTTTGCACTCACATAAAACAGACCAAAAAAAACGCCTTCCTTCGGGCGTTTGTAAAACTTTTTTTAAATCGTTTTTGCGCGTTTCAAGTTTATTTTTTATTTCTCTTTCGGCAGCTTCTTGTTCGTCTTTTGTTTCAATAAAATTCATGGTTTGTTGTTCCTTGAAATATCTGACAGGGTTTTGGCACCCTCAAGTGTTTGCATCGCCATTTCCATTTGGCGTGCCTGCATCTGAGCTTCTTGTTCGGCTTGTATCATTTGTTCCACATCGTCATTTGAATTGACAATCCGCGGATTGACATTGCGTTTTTCGGCATAATCATCAATCAATTCATTGGCATTGAGTTTTTTCAACGCGTTTGGATTAAATTGCGCAATTTGCCCGACAAAACCGGCAAATTCGACGGATGCTTGCGTATCTACCATTTTTTGAGCCTGCGCCAACATTGAATTAAATTCAATTCCCAAATCCTGACCGATAAGTTCTGGAGGGGGTGGCGGCAATAAATCAAGTTCCATGGCATGTTCAAAAGTTGTGTAAATGGTCGGCGCCAAAAATCCGCGATGCAAATTGTTTAATACCGGCCCCAATAACACAACCTTTTCTTCTTTACGAATGGCCACTTCTGTTGCTGTCATGGATTTGTCCGACATGGAAATCATTCTGAAAATATCGGAGTGCATATGGCTGAAGATATTTTCTTCCATTTCTTTAATCAGCATACTGATATTTTGAGTATCAAATTGCACTTGAAATGTCGGCGTAACACGTGCTTCGGGTCTGGAATCGTCATAGACGGTAGATCCTCCCGGCAATAGATTGGGGGTATATATTCCTTCAGCAATCGATTTGGGAACATTCCAGGGCGGCCGAACCTGATATTCCGTTGCCAAAATCCGCGCTTCGTTCATTTTTTGGATGGACAAACTTTTATTCAAGGCATTAAATGCCGGCGCTATGCCGTATAAATCGGATGAGACGGTTTCCCATCTGGGTGTATGGTATGGGAATCTTTTATATCCCGATACATTTAAAAGAAATCCGTTTTCAATGTCGCGTAAATAATAAACGGACAAAAACGGCATGTTTTTGTTATCAATTTTTCCTTTAATCCGATAATAATTTGGCAAAACAGCGTGAATTACAACATGCGTTTGACTTACCTGCCCGTTGTCGAAATTAGCTTTAAGGGGCAAAGGCAATTTATTAAGTCCAAACCGGCGAACAAGTTGGGCCAATGTCATGTTTAAAATTCGAAAATGTGTATCTATTTCCAAATCATCGTTTTGACCGAACATATATTCGCCACATGTATAGGTATAAAATCGCGTTCCGGTTTTAAAGCTTTTTTCTTGTAAAACTGATGCCTGTCCGAAAAAACCCATTTCTTTATATGCGCCGGGCGTGATATCATAAAAATTCGATTTGTTTAATAAACCGTACAAAACATTTTCAACATCAAACAACCATTCTTTGGCGGCTTTGAATTTCATCAAATCTTTATCTGCAAGAGATAATTTAAACCATTTTGTCGATTGATTGGTTAATCCGGATTGCATACCGGCCGACAAAATAGTCCCCGCTTCTTGTAAAGCGGAAGAAATCACACGGTCGCTTCGGCTTAAATAAGCATATCTTTCTTCATTCGGAAATCTGCCGCGGAAAGATTGCGAATATTCTGCAACTTGTTTCCAAACAGGCAACATTTTATCGTAATCCGATTGTACGGAACTTTGAATCTGCCTTAAATCTTTTTTTAAATTTTCACTATCAATCATTGAAATTGCTTTCGTTTTAAGCCCCTAAAAGAGTTTTTCTTCGCGTGGCGGCTGCGTCTGAAAGACCGCTGCTGCCCGTTAAAATTGTCGAATCTCGGCCAAGCATTTTTTGGGCTTTTTTACGTTCATCGTCACGAACTTTTTTAACGGCTTCATCTTGTTCAATAGGATCCGGCGTTACCGGCGGGGGTGCGACAACTTTAGGTGAGGATGCTCCACACATTTTATTTTCTCCAATCATATTCTTTTGTGTTAACAAAAAGGGGCTTTGTGTTTAAAGCCCTTACTGCTTGCGGGAATACCGCAAAATCCGTTTCTTTTCCATATAATTTTGCTTTTCCCCTTAAACGCGCATGAATATCCATCATGTCATCATGCTGCGACAACGGAAAATTAATATATTCTTCTTTGATATACTCTGCGACAAAATCCCTGGTCTTTCCTTCACAATCTATAAACAAAAGTCTATGAGGAAACCACACATTGCCTTTTTCAAAACGTGGGATATTCATTTGAATGCGGTTGAATTTCGGAACACAACCGCCGAATTCATAAATATCAAAGCGATAGTTTTCCTGCTCTTGCAACGTTTTAATATACTCAATGTCAGACATTAAACCATAGCGTTCATACCCTGCACGCAAAGGGCGCCATTTACGGTGCAGTTCTATAAATTTTTTTCCACGCTGAGTCAAATTCATTCTGTCCCGGATACCGTCAACCAAATACTCATTGCCATCGCTCCCCAATGCCCATACTTCCATAACGGTATAATCTGACCCTTTGGTTTTTGACCCGGCCGAATCGCATATTAAAAATAAATTCATTCCGGCATATTTTAACCCTTCATAATATCGCAACCATTCCAACTTAAAGCTTTGTGCACGGTCTGCAACCGGGTCTTGCAACATTTGTGATCCGAAAGTATATGGGCCCATTGCAGCACGCTTTTCATCCAAATATTTTTGCGTCATAAAAACCGGTTTACCGTCAAATTTTCCATTATCGGTTGCAGCGTATTTGCGTACGGCCACAATACCGCGCTCAATCATTACACTATACGTATCAAAATAATGATACCGTGTGCCAATATACCGCTTAACACCGTCTTGCGCGCCCAAATTAAGCGACATTTCCCATGCGGCCGTCGTTTTTTGGATTTGCTCGGGAGTGTTGACACTTTCAAGTGTAACGACATCGTCATATATCATCAGTTTAAAATGCTTTGATGTGGGTTGCCCGTCTACCAATCCCCATGCTTCAATTGTCGCCTCTTTCGGGTTTGATTTACGCTTCACGATAATGCCGTCATCCACCGACCATTTGGGCGCATCGCGTTCCGGCCGTTCAAACAAAATATCATCGAATAGCCATTTTAACTTTTTATTCTTTTCAAATTCAGATTTGATTTGAATTAAAAATGATTTGGCAATCTTGCGTGTATGAGAAAATATCCCGATTGTTATTTCGGGGTTTTTCAAAATATCTTGTATCGTTTTGGCAAATGTAATAATTGTCGATTTATAATGTTCCCGTGCCCACAAATCCAAACAGCCGTCCGGATTTGCTTCTACCTCGCGACATCTGTCAAATAACCAATCTTTATCGGCATCCGCGCGATTCAAAATATACACCAATAAGTAAAACAAATCCTTTCGGCATAATGTTCTGAGCGTTTCTTTTAAAACAGCGGTTCCTTGCTGGTGTGCTTCGGCTATAATGGCTTGATATTTTCTTTTAGTTTTCAATCGGGGACTTGCCATTGTCTTTATCCCCTTTCATACCCATTTTCATTTCATCAACCATTTCGGCAATTTCTTTTGGTATATTTGTTGTAACATTGGCATCAACATGCCCTTTCAATTCCAAAGCATCTCCGAATTCTTTCGGGACAATTTTGGATAATAACCATTTGCGCGTATCTACTTTTAGCTTTGCGCGCTGAATGGCTTCATTGTCAACAACTTTTTCCCCTTTAGAATTGACTTTAAAATCCTTAGATATATCATCCGATATTTCAATAATTTCATCAGCCCAAAAATATGCTAAATTTACACGGGCTTTCCAAAATTGAGCCGGATATTTTTTTTGAATCCAACTTAAAAATGGCGCATGCGGTATCTTTTTATGTCGACAAAACGCACCGGGAGTTTCACCCGAAGCCATGGCTTCAAATAGTTCAGCAGCCGCTTTGGCTGTGTATTTCAAAGTCTTTGCTTTTTTTGGCATTCATTAAATCCTTAAAAAAATAATGCTTTTTTTCTGACCCTACTGCAAATTGTTTGGGCATATTTTCCCCGGTTGATTTATCGGCCTTCATCGCATTTATACTTATTAAACTGTGTAAAACCTTTTTTTATGCGCACAAAAAACGCCCCGTGGGGAGCGGGGCGTAAGGAGACTGATTATGATACAAAAAATCAATCATACTTATTTTATAGCATTATTCAGGGGCAAATGCGACACATAAAATACGCCGAAACATGCCAAGATGCGACATTTCGCGACACAAAATGCATTGTTATATAAAATTTTTAACAATTTCGCGGATACCGTCATTAAACATACGTAATAGGCACCGATTCGAATAATGCCTCCGTACAATTTTCAATTTGACCAATTCTTGGCTGACCTCGCCCCAATAGGTGCCCGGCGTACTTTTCAATTCAATAATTTTACGTGTTAATGGGTCTAACGCCGGCAACCATTTTTCAAACACTTCGGAAATATTTTCTTCATCATCGCGTAACCGGCGATACTCTTTATCTTCTTCAATATCTTCATAACTACGCAAATCATCGGGGATAATCATATGCCGTCCAAGCGCGCAACCCGTTTGTTTGGGCAAGCTTTGCCGTTGATGAATTGCTTTTGTTATCATTGCCTCTCTGATTTTTTTAATGACGTACCAATCTTCGTTTGTTCTTTTCATTAGCTCTTTCCCTTTTCAACATTTTAACAATTCGCCTGATAACGCACTTATTCTTTAATAAGTCTGTTTTTGCCCCACAAATTTTTGTTTTTTTTATGGTTATCTCTCATCAACATCCGGGTCATACCCTTCCATACAAATGCCATAGACATCGTAAATGGCCCGTTGTGCACAAATTTTGTATCTTTCGTCAAACCCCTTTTGTTCGCGCATCACTCGATAAACCCGCTTCGCTTCCTCCTCTTGAGCCCCTTCCTTTTTCGAATTAAAAAGTTCATTCATCAAAACATTGATGGACGGAAAGGTCATTGTTTTCTTTTTTCGCGTCAACCAATAACATGCTTCTTTGACCTGTTCGACTGTATAGGGCTTTAATTCACAACACCAAACTTTGACGATTTCATCCCGGCTTTGTCCTTCCTTGGGCTTAACCTCCCAATTGGGCAATCCGTAATAATTGCTTAAAATATCAAACGCTGTTTCAAATTGTATGTTCATTTTTTACCTCAGATAAAAAAGCTCTGATATCGGACGCACTCGCGCCCTTGGGCGTACCTGCAATATCTTTTTTGCCCTTACGAACATCATAAAACAGGCCGTTCGCGTTAAAAAATCCTTGGTATTTGTTCAATGCCGCATGCCGAATAGCTTCAGATGCAACGTAAAAATCATCGCCGGATAAATCCTTTAATTTTCCAAGGGCGTATTGCTTGCCCTCCGCTGTATACTTGGTGCCGGATTTTTCTTGTACCCAATACGCGAACAACTTTTCCCAATCGTTGTATTCTATTTCATCAAAAATGATTTTTTTTGTTATCTTTTTTTTGCTATCTTTGTTATTAACATTTACATTTGCATTACTTTTAGGTTTTTCACCGGATACCGTTTTCATAACCATCGGTTTTTCTGAGTCTTCATTTTCACAAACCACAGGTTTTTCATGGCCACAACCATCCGTTTCTTTTTTCGGGCGCCCACCCAAAAAACCGTTCAACCTACGTTTAGTGTTCGCATCTATTTGTGGTTTTGCCATCGTGAAAATAACTTTTGCCATGCCTTGCAAATCAGACGGTTCAATACCTTTCAAAGAATATTCGGCAATTGCTTCATAGGCATCTGCTTTTTCTTCCTTAGGCAACAACTTTATTGCCGCATAAAAACTTTCATAAAAAATAAAACTTTCCATCTGTTGTTATCCCTTTGCCCATGTTGTTCGCAACCGTTTTTAACGCTAACCTTTTTTGCACAACGAAAACAGTTTTATATAAGAACAGACAGCATACTCCAAACCAACTTATAACATTCATACGTAAATAACTTAATCCTTGGTTTATTCGTCTCATATTTCAACTTATGATACCCGGCCAGCTTTAACCCATTATCTGAACTTTAGTAATCAATCTTTGCGCTATGAACACTTATCTGCCATGATTCAAACTTAACTTTTTCCCTTTTCCGCCGCGCCAATATAACCCGATTGCTTGCCCTATAAAAACCGGCTTAAGTGAGTACAACCTAACCGCCCCTCTTTTTTAATACGATATGTAATTAATAATGTCAAGATAAAAATACGTACCGTATTTGTTTTTCATTTCAAAATGTAATATACTTTAAAAATGTTAAAAGACAGGTTAAGACATATTATTGAAAACAAAGGCTTTTCTCAGGAAGAAGCTGCCGACTTGCTGGGTATTACGCAAGGGGCGTTGAACCACTATCTGACCGGTCGGCGCAAAATCAAAACCGATTTTATCAATGACTTTTGCCAAAAAATGAATGTTTCGATTGCCGAAATTTATGAAGATACCCCTCAAAAACACGATTCGGATTTAAACGTTGACGTGATTAAAGAAATTTACGTAACGTTGGAAGGGTGGCTGTCCAAAAACAATTATGAGTTGGAACCGATGGATAAAATCAATTTGGTCTTTGCCCTGTACGACAGGGTTATCAAAGTTCCCAAAGAAAACAGGGCGATAGAAATCATTGATATTGCTGATGTTATTATGAAAAGCAGAAAAGTGGGCTAAATAAAGCATTTTCTTATTTCAATTTTGGAATTTCTCAGTAAAATAACATTGTATGCATGTGCATACTATTCTATTCACTGGAGATTTGAAAATGCAAGAATATAAAGATGAAGTCGAAGAAATCCTTTCACGGGTCAAAGTCAAAAATCAAACAAAACTGTCAGATGTTTTGATGTTCCCTTCCCTCAATATGTCCGGCATTAATATAATTTTTGTCATTATCGTCACTGCCGCGGCTCTCACATTATTGACAACCTTATTAATCAAGTCGCCGACGCCTGTTTCGGCACCGTACAACATCCAACAAACACCCATCACGGTTTCAAACCAAATTACAAGCAGGCAAGCCGATGAAATAAAAAAATTGGTAAAAGAGGTGTCTTTGCGTCAAAATAAATCACCTTTAACGGTTCACAGCGAATTGAAAAGGATGTTTCAATATTACCGCTATCGTGAAATTGACGTCGCAACGTATGAAAAAGTTGTCGCCTATTTAAAAGACAAAAACGGCTAGCCGACTCATTTAGTTGTCTATCGGGGGAGTTTTGTCAAAACATTTATTTAAAACAACACCTTATTATTTAGGTTTATGCGTTTGTAGCTTTCGTGTTCAAATAAGCGCATTGTTATATTTTCCAAGTATTTGACTTTATAATACAATTTTTCTATATCCGCCTTCTTGGTGGCAGCAATTTACGCGGCGGATAAAAAGCCGGATTATAAACTGGCACTGACGGTAAAATTTTGCGTTTTCTTTGAATAAATAACAACTATTTTTAATATAAACACATTTTACTTTTCGTGTTTGCCTTTGTCGGGAACAACCGCCCTAACGGATAACCCGTTGCCCTATTCAGTTCATAAAAAAAATTTGATGTGTTAAAAGGGCAAGCTCCAAAATCGCCTGCACTGTTTGCTCTTTTCAAATAGGGTCACCCTATTTGAAGATGTGAATATTCTTTGCCGCTCTTTTTACTATTAATATCAATATATTCTGAGATTAATTACAGTACGTATTTATTTTAGTTGACATAATAAATACAATATGTAATAATCTATAGGCCAATAAAAGAGTAAAGGGGTCTTATGAGTAAAATAAATGAACAAACCGGTATTGAAGAATATGTTCAAGACTGCCTGAAAGGCATGTTTGACATGTACTTCGATGAATATGAACACGAATACGCCGAAGAATATGTCCCTTACGGCGATACGTTTGCAAGCTTGGGGGATGAAATCACCGAAGAATCGCAAGAACAATGTGTTGAAGATTTTAAGCAAGATTTTGACTTTGACGAATTCATGGAATTGTTAGCCAATTCTGATTTTAAATACAAAATTTTGGATATGGTTGAAAGGGGCGAATTTCAATGACACGGTTTATAAACTTGATTGCCCTGCTCTTTGCCGTAGCCGCCGCTTTATTTTATTGTTCGATTTCAAACGCGGCATTTAACTTACCGACATACTATTTTGGATTAAATCCCCGGTTGGGTTTAGAACAAATTTCATTCGATTTATCAATCACTTGCACCAACCAAGCCATCATACTGAACGATAAATGCGATATTTATGTGATAACAGATTAAGCATCATGTTTAACACAAAACAATACCGTACAATTTACCGAATTTGTTAGGTATAAGAGCCGTTTTACCCACACGTGCGACATAAAAATAGCCCGAAAAAGAGGCACTAATTGCAATATATATCATTACCTAAATGCGTACAAGTCGTTCCATCGGGTCCAAAAACCGTATCGCCAATTCTTGTATATGATGACCCGTTCGGTCCAAAAACCGTATCGCCAATCCGGGTGTAAGATGACCCATTCGGCCCAAAGACCGTGTCGCCGATTTGTGTATATGTTGACCCGTTGGGGCCGTAAACAGTATCCCCGATTCGCGTGTATGACGACCCGTCAGAACCATAAACAGTGTCGCCGATTTTGTAATATGAATCGCCATTAGAAAAATTTATGCTGTAATCGTCTTGCCCATACGACGCATGCCGTCCTTCAAATGAATCATCACCATCGGGCCAAACAGAATTACCTTCCGGTATCATACCGATGATGTCATCAAAATGATGTGAACTGTGCGCTCGTGCACCGACAGCAAAAAGAATTATTAAAACGGCGGTAAAAAATATTTTCATAAAATGTCTCCCTTCATTTTTTGAACATTTTTAAAATACTCCCATACACGTCAAAAATCAAATGAATATTTTTTACAAGGCAAAAAAACAACAGCAATCTCTTAACGGCAATAATGATTATCAAGACCCTTTCCGCCGCCCTTGTTTGAAAACTTGCCGCAAGTTATTGACCGCCACCTTTATCGTATATAAAAAACACCCCAAATGGGGTGCTTTTTTAAACTGGCGGAGAGCACAGGACTGCTCAGGCTAAAGTCTTCGTCTACCTTTCACAACAGCCGCCTTAATTGCCCGGAAGAACATTGCTTAAGTGTAGGTGAATGAACAAAAAGATAAATCATGATAATATAAACCGTGACTCAATCTGCAAAATGGCTTAACGACAGCACCTATTTCCCCACGTTCAACAGGTGTTATGGCAAAATCATCAATATGTTCACGCTAATAGGAAATCCTGAAATTCTTGAGCCACATTCAATAGGTTCCCAATATCATTTCCTCAAGTGTTCAAAACCGGTTAATTTAAATAGGGCTTTCTTTTTGTTTTTTATCAGTTTCGCATTCCGCCGGTACCGCATCAATGTCAAAGCCCTTTTTAATTTTCTCCTCAAAATAGGATTTCTGAGACGTTCAACCACCAATAACACTTGACTTTAAATTTTAGGGATTTATGATGATTGAAATTGCCGTGTATTCATTTATACATGAACATATAAAGAAGTTTTTTTCATTGCTTCTTATTTATTTAAAGCAAAAATTAATTCTTTGAGAAAATTTTTGTATTTTTCTAAATCTGCAATTTTGATATGCTCATACGCCGTATGTGCCGTTTCAGAACACGTTACGCCACAAATCAATGTCTCAATGCCTTCCTTTTGCAAAAAACCCGCTTCTGTGGCTGAAAATGATGTCACATCCTGAGTTTTTAAAATATTCGAGGCAAGCCTATGTAATTTGCCGGGCTTACGTTGTTCAAAAACGGGCATGATTTCTTTTGCTATAACATTTATTTGTAGCCCCGGATATTTTTTTTGGATTTCTTCATGATATTTCTTTATTTTTGAGATGATTGTTTGCATCGGCTTTTCATTAAATGATCTTATCTCCCAATCAAATGAAACTTCACTGGGAATAGAGTTTCGCTGTTCTCCGCCATTAATAAACCCCACATTTAAGGTTGTATCTTGGTTCGAAAAAAAACGTGACAATTTTTCAATCTCGGAAATAATATGAGAAGCTGCAAATATCGCATTAATCCCCCTTTCCGGATGGCTGGAGTGCGCCGATTTCCCTTTTATGTTTGTTGTAAATCCATAATAACCTTTATGGCCAACGCGTAAATTAAAATCTGTCGGCTCTCCAACCAACGCAAATTGCGGAAAGATATTATTTTCTTTAAAAAATGCACAAATTTCTTTAATACCATGAACATGTGTTTCTTCATCACAAGAAAAAGATAAGATAACGGGCAGCTCTGTATTTTTTATTTGAGGTATAATCGAAAGAACACAGGCAATGAAAAATTTCATATCTACAGCGCCTCGTCCATATATTTTGCCATCCGATATAGTTGCTCTAAAAGGGCTTGTTTCCCATTCTTTTTCATTTGCGGGAACTGTATCCATATGCCCAGAAAGGACCAGTCCCCTTATATTTTTTAAACGAGAGGCTCCTATAACGGCAACCAAATTTTCTTTTATCCCATCTTTTGCCCGCAGCCGATAATATAAAACATGTTCATTTTTCAATATTTGACAAATATATTCAACAATCTCTTTATTGGAATTATTGACATTGTCTGTTCTAATATTAATTAAATCACACAAAATATCTTCTACATTTTTCATTGTCTAATTCGTGAATCTCCAATATTTAATGGTGGTATGCCCGCATGTTTTTTCTTGTATACAATTGGTTTGTCACATGTAGGCATGTATAAATTAACTTGCTCAAACGATATGAGCTGAGCAAACGTATATAATGTATTATATTTATCTTTTCCACCATAAGATATTTTTTGTATATCTAATGGTGCTAATTGCGACATCTTCTTTGCAAAGTTTTGTACTGTTGTTTTTAAATCTTTTTCATCGATAACTTCTAAATCAATAGAAGGAATTACTTTATGCGGTCTGTTATGAAAACTATGGTACCATCGAACATATATTGTTTTTTCTCCTTCAGCGCCATTGGTTCCATCTGTAAAGCCTGCAAGGTTGTAAGATGAAGAAAGAAGACTAAAGCTGGGGTTATTTGCGTAATCACAATCAGCATAAACACCTGTTGCATTCATTTTATACGCAGTTTTCCAAGCAATTTTACTCATTTGATAGCCCAATTTATGTCTCCTGTAATTGGGATGAACATATAAACCCGAAAGGCCAAAATATGTACCATTTTCTTTCTCATATTGGGGAGGAACAAAAAAAGGCGATGATTCCTTTAACAACGATATTTTTCGTACCCCAATAAGTGTACCCTTGTTATAAACACCAAGGTAACATTCTTTATCCGATTTCAATGTATCTTCAATCTCATCTTTTGGAGGAATATATAAAAATTCTTTTTTGCCCTCGTATGTTTTATATAAATTTAAAACACTACTTGCATTCTCTGATGAAATTGGTATAAATTCAAAGTTTGTATTTTCAGATTTAATTGTATCTAAAAGATATTTTTTAAGATTATTTTCCATATGCGTCTCCCTTTAGCAAAAAAATAATTTGTACAGAAATGTATTTGTTTATCTCTGCAACAATAATTTTAAAATATTTTTTTATAAGTGTCAAAAAATTAAATTTATTATGACAAAATATATTTTATCTTCCCTGATGGCGTGCTTTTAAAAATTGGGACACATCCTTTAAAGAGCTTCCTTTAGCATTTAATAATACTAAAAAATGATACATCAGATCGGAAGCCTCCCCAATAAAATTAGGATCATTTGTGACAGATGCTAAGGCGGTTTCTACACCTTCCTCTCCTACCTTTTGAGCTATACGACTTAATCCACGATTAAAAAGCATCGCTGTGTAACTTCTTTCAGGAGATTCGTTTTTTCTATTTTCAATAATCTCCTCTAAATCAATTAGCCATTGTAAATCTTGCGTGTTAGTTTTTAACATCTTTTCTCCTAATCCAACATTTTTTCAATAGATAAAACTGCAATAGAACTCGCACCCGCACTTTTTAAACGTTCCATAACTTCCCAAAAACGTTCTTCAGAACAAATAGCATGCAATGAAACCATATTTGGGTTAACAAGCGGGACAACTGTTGGCGATTCTGATCCAGGTAAAAGTTTTGTGATTTCTTCAATCTTATCTCGAGGAGCATTTAATACAACATATTTTTTCCTATAGACACTTAATGCGCTGTATACACGTTTCATGAAACGTTCTGCTATGTTTTTCTTTATGTTTGAAATATTTTTATTATATATCAAAACTGCCTCAGAGGCTAATAAAGTCATTACCTCTTTCATATTATTTTGCTTAAGTGTTGCACCACTCGATACAATATCTACAATAGCATCAGATAATTGTAAACTTGGCGCAATTTCAACTGACCCTAGCATATGTACAATTTCTGCCTGTATATTATTTTTCGTCAAAAAGTTTTTAACTATCCTAGGATAAGTTGTAGCGATTTTTAAACCATTTAAATCCCCAAGAGAAGTAAATTTTTTATCCACCGGCATGGCAAGAGATAATCGACACTGGGATAACCCAAGAGTAGCAAATATTTGAGCATCAAAATCCCCGTTTTCTTCTAATTTTTTTTCTTCAAAGACATTTAATCCTACAATACCAAAGTCGCATATACCCTTTGAAACTAAAATCGGAATATCATCGTCTCTAACAAATAGTAAATCTATTGGCATTTCGGGAATGTTATATAAAAGTTGACGATCCCCCACGTTAAATGTTAATCCACTATTTTCAAAAAGTTTTTTACATGCTTCTGTCAAACGGCCACTCTTTTGTATAGCCAACCTTATTCTTTGCGTCATATTATACCTTTCTAAAATATATAACGATTTTTTTATTAAGTATATTAAAATTAATAGGAATTTGAAAAATGTAAGAAAACACCCTTACGGGTGATGTATAAAATGTGCAATAAAAGAGTGAGCACAAATTTTTGAAAAATTATCATAATGTAATATAATGTTTCTCTTCATAAATTCTATTTATCACCCTTATCTTGAATTGTCAACATTAAACAATAATATTTTTTCAAATCCCCGATACAATTATATAAATTTGTTATTGACATCTTTTTTATGATATATAAAATAGAATCAGTCCTATAGGGAGCTAGGATGTACACATACAAGAAACTTATTACTTTTATAGACCCGAAAAATATGCTTGGTTCAGGTTCAGAAGCATATGTATTTAGTATACCTGAAAACCCCACACATGTTTTAAGAGTTGCTAGACATCTTTTAAAGTTTTGTAAAATCGAATTGGAAGATTATTACAAACATCAACCGCTCAATTTATTGTCACAAAAAGATGATTTTCCATCTAAAAATTATGGACAGGCATTATGGGTAGGACATTTTCAATATGATTGGAGAGTTGCGTTGAGTATTAATAAACGAATTAATGGTTACTCTTTGGGAAATATCGGTCGTAATTCCAGGAGTTTACTTAATCAATTAAAATATTTGAATATTTTAAAAACCTTAAATTCTCTTCCTCATAAACACTATATAAATCTTATCAATGATATTAAACTTCTGCGTGATAAAAATTATATTCTAGATGTATCAGAAAACAATATAATATACAATCCACAAACAAAAACACTTCACCCGATAGATTACAAAAAAAAGTATCACTATCCAGATTTAGAAACTAATCCTGAAGATGAACTGAAATATATCTTAACTTTGGCAAGTTTTAGTTATTTTTTGAAACACATGAAAAGAAAGGCTGAAGCATCAATATATATCAGAAATATTTATAAAAAAGTGGATGATGTTTTAAAGGACAATCCATTTAACGAAATTTTCCCAATTAAGAACTATTATAGAGAAAAAACTATTAATTTACTAAAAATGACAAACAATATATTAAAATCAAATAATAATTTCAATAATCAAAACGAAATAAACTAATTTTTAAACTTTTTCCAATTTAAATATATTTCCCAAAAATTCCGGCAATTTTTAAAATGTTAATCAAATCGTAAAAAAGTATTTTTCACTGAACAAATTATCGGTCAGAATTATCCATCTTTATTTTTCTATCCCCTTTCCAAATGTCAAAATAGTTGAAATTCAATTGTCTTACCTTTCAATTATGAACTTGCCGCAAGTTATTGACCGCCACCTTTATCGTATATAAAAAACACCCCAAATGAGGTGCTTTTTTAAACTGGCGGAGAATACAGGACTCGAACCTGCGCATCCCATTAGAGGATGTCGGCTTATATACCGCCGCCTTATAGGGACAAAGCAACAACCCCTCGCCCGAATCGTCCGGTATTTCTTCTGCCTCAGCCAACACAACGTTACCGGTGCCTCGGTTTTGGATTAAATACGTTTGGCCAATACCCCATTCAAAATCAGGGATGGCTCCCTTTATAATCTCTCGCAAATCAACAAAATTCTCGCCCGTTTCTATTTTTACCGTTGCAATCTGCATATATTTCCCCTTTCCTCTTCTTCTAATTAATAAAAAAAACAACCCCACACCAATTAACAACAAACACACAATCGCCATATTGCGCGCCGTTATGCGCTCTTGTAAAACCTGCTTTTCCGTTTGGCACGATAGCCCTATGCTTTCTATTTGCCCGCCAATGGTTGATACTTGGCGGCTGACAGCTTCCAAGTTGGCCAAAAACAATTCCGTCTTGCATGCCGCAGGTGTTTGAAGTTCGATTTTCTTGACGGTTTCTTGTATCGATACGATTTCTTGTTGTGCGTTGTTTACAATTGTTTGGCTGGGGGCTTTGGACGAACAACCGCCCAAGAATAATAACAACAAAACAAGATATTGCATCTAAGCATCCCTCATAAACATAGCCAACTCTTCTGCACGACGTTTGACCAAGCCCGTCAAACCGTTCTTCAATCCAAAGTTCCATTGTCGCATCACTTCAGCCCAATTCTTTTCACAGATTGCCTTGTACAGCTTGCTTTTGAGAAATCCCGCCGCGTTCCAGTTGTATATTAAACTGGCCAATGCTTCTTTTTGCCACATTGAAAGCGTGTAAGGAATTTTGCCAAACACCGGGTAAACATATCGAATCAAATAATCGTTCAAATATGCTTCGGCTTGCACTTCAGTAATGATATCGCCTTGCTTGACAGGCGTACCGTCGGGATGCGCCGTATTGCCATACCCGATTGTCCAAACACCCGCCGGGCATTTATAAGCTTGCAAATACAATCCCTCGTATTTCTTGATTAAATCGGTCATAGGTCAGTCCTTTCATATAAAAAACCTTAAGAATCTTCCTAATTCCTAAGGTTTCTGTTGGCTTGTTGAAAAAATTTATTCGTTCATAGCCGACATTGCCAACATACTATTATATATACCCTAGGTTGTATCTTTTGTCAATATGCAACTTTTATTATTTACCCCTGATTTTTTTTATTGTTGAAATTGGATCTTTCGAAAACCCTTGCATGACTGACTCGGCACCACGTACAATATAAATTCCAAAAAATGAACCTGTAGCCACACAGGCATTATATAAATTATCGCTTATGATGTAATCTCGTATTGCCCATCCAAGTAAAACAGCGACAACAACAGATGTAACCCATTCAATTATAGCAGTTTTTATCGAATTGACGCCCCTGATAATCAATGATAAAGCACCCATAATTGCCCCTATCAATAGTAAATCTTTCATCTTTTCCATACTCTCTTCATACTTTTTAGCTGACTCTTCTTAAATTTTAGCCTACTCATGTATTCGCACCGCGTATGCCGGAGAGTAGGAAGCAAGCGTGCTGCTTTCTCTTTTCGGGTTACAGCCCGAAAGGTGGAGTGTTGGTAGCACTCCATCCTCTTTTATTAAAAAAAAGCCCCGCATGAAAGCGAGGCCTAACTATAATCATATATACTTCAATTTATTTTACATTTTCAGATAACCAAACGGATAATTCTTCTTCGGTAATTTCTCCAGCTGCAACTCCCATAAATATAACGTACTTTTCTTCTTCTGTCGCCTTTATTGCATAGCCGTTTTTAATTAAAACAAACTCACAAACAACTGCACCAACGCGTTTATTCCCATCAACAAATGGATGATTTTTAATAAGCGCATAACATAATGATGCCGTTAAATCAAACACATCAGCGTCTTTATCATATACCCTTTTGTGTTGCGGATGAGCCAAAGCACTATCCAAAAGCCCGTCATCTCGAACACCTTCAATCCCGCCAAACTGGGCAATCAGACGTTTATGAATGGCGATGATAAGTTGCTTTTCAATCACTTTGCTAACTTCTTCAATAAATTTTTATTCTTGCTCATAATTTCATCAACTAATGCCATATCTTTGGCAAAGTCAGGATTATAAGGGGTTAACTCAATACCATGAGGCGTTTCAATCACATACAATTTATCGCCAGTTGTACATTTAAGTTTCCCTAAAATCTCTTTTGGAAAGACAACTCCCGCTGAATTACCAATCGTTCTAACTGTTAAACTTGACATTTTATTCTCCTTGTTGTTATAATATATGTTATAACATATAAAAGGTTTCTTGTCAATATAATTTTTATTAAAAAAAGCCCCGCATAAAAGCGAGGCTCGTTAGGTTTATTAATCCTATATCGGTTCTACGTGTTTCATAATTTCAACAAGCTCGGCATTCATGGCTCCTTCAAGCATGCCTTTGATTTTGCCAATGCGCTCCTTCTCAAAACCAAACTCTACAACCGCTTCAGCAAGCTTGCGTTCTGCCTTAGTCAATTTTTCATTCGGTTTAAGTTCAGCAATTAACGGCTCTTGAGGGCTTAGAAATGCCCCAAGCGTTTCTTTTACCGCCACCGCTACGCATTTCTTGACGATACCGCCTATCGCATCCGAAACTTCGGGGACGAAAGTATATGTGCCCCCGTTTTGAGTGTAATAATAAAATTGGCTCATTAAATTAAATAAGCCGTTAAAATCTTTGCCATCCGGTGCTTCTCCACCTTGCTCTTGCGGCAACATTGTGATGGGCGGAAATCCTTCTTGAACACTTGTCAAATAACTACCTGTGGGTTCATCAGGAATTTGATTCTTAAGCGCTGTCGAAGATGATGCCACGGGGGCGCTTATGACCTGTGGTGCTTCTAAATTATCCATTTATAACTCCTTAATTTCTAAATACGCCTTGATTAAAGGGCTGAAAACCTGTTTTATAAAAACCGAACAATTTGGGTCGAGGCAATTCCTCAATGATTAATCCGACACCGGTTGGTTTTGGGGGGATTCCGGGGATAGTCAAAATTGCACGTTCTTGGTCTGTCAAATAAAAGTCAAAAACATATTTCATCGACATGATACCCGCATCAAATACGTAAACCGCGCCACGATCTTTAAATAAAAAATTTAATAATCGAGTAAGATTTGGAATGGTACAATCTGAAACGTTAGCCATAGCTTTTGTAAGAAGTAATAACCTATATAAGCCGTTTTCAAGTTCATAATTAATGCCGTCGACCTTTAAGATACGAGGAATATTTAAAATATTTCCCCATACATTCAATCCCATTGTATTAGCAGTCATGATATTGAAAATATTATTGTAGAACTGTTCAACATCTTTTTCGACACTAATCATTTCTTCAAACCCTTTAATAAGATTTAAAATGTTAGGCGAATTAGCATATTGACTTAAAATATATGATTTATTATCCATTTTGAACCACCGTAATATTGTTTTCTGATAGGACAGGAAGTTGATTTAAATTAAAAGAAACCAAGTCACCATAAGCGCCGTTTAAAAATCCGATTTCAACAGAAATAATATTGAGACCGGCAGATATTATAGGGCAATAAAAGCGGCTAGCATAAATGGTTTGGCCAATTGTTATTCTTTCAGCTCCGTCCGTTCCGTTAAAGTTATTTATAATTGCTTGCTTAATAAGCGCAACTACATCATCTGAAACACCTGTATCAGCATCAACAGTGACTTGGATTTTAATATCAACACTTTGAGGTCTGTCAAAAAGCATTGTATTTACTGATCCACTTATCGGATCCGTAATAGGCACCGAAACAGAACCATTCGTCGCACAACCGCCCGATTTTCCATTATAAATTGCCGTAGCAATGTCAGTATTATCGCCATCATTGACACAGACATAAAAACATAAAAACATTTGATAATTACTATAAAGGGAAAAGTGAAAAAGCAGCTAAAAATGCCTATTTAAAAAGGGCAAAAACCGACTAAAAATTTTCCGACTGGTTTGTATAAGTATTTGATTCTTATAGGCGCAAATTGTTCGAAAAAAGTCGGAAAGTTCCAAAATCAAACAGGATTTTAAACATTTTACACAAAACAAAAAGCCCTTAATATTTAAGGGTTTAATAATGGCGGAGAGTACCAGTCTGTTCATACCAACATCCTTGTTCTCGTTTCTTTTTGACTGCCTCCATTATGTGAGTCCGCTTCGCCTAATCTGCGCTACCTAACCTGCTCCGAGTTATTGACCGCCACCTTTATCGTATATAAAAAACACCCCAAATGGGGTGCTTTTTTAAACTGGCGGAGAGTACAGGACTCGAACCTGCGCATCCCTTTGGAGGATGACGGATTAGCAATCCGCTGCATTACCACTCTGCCAACTCTCCCGGCAGTAAAATACCTTATACTGCATTTTTTTGTAAACGTCAATAATATTATAACCTAAATTGCACGGCTTTTTATTAAAGTTTAGCTTCTCTTGACGCATTTTATAATATGTGATACATTGGTTGGTGTTAAGATTTAACATTAAAGGAGGTATTCATGAAAAATTATATTCCGGCTTTTTTATTGGCAAGCGCTTTAACCGCCGGCTTATCGACACCTGCGTCGGCTTTGGAAATCAGCCCGTATGTATCAGCTAAGTATGCCTATACGCATATGCAAAATGATGCTAAAGCTACGGTTGACATTTCCGGTATAGCCAACAATACTTTGGTTGATAAAAAATTGTCCGACAATACTAACGGTTTGCGATTGGCCATCGGTGCAACTGTCCCCGTAGATGCCATTTGGGGCGATATCCGCGGCGAAGTAGAATTTGCTTATAACGCCTATACCGAAAACAAAGGAAACTCCTTATTTGATTGGGGAACTGGCGCACCGGCTGATATTACTTTTAAAAACAAATTGCGAACAAAGGCTGCCTTTTTTAACGTTTATTACGATATTGAAACATGCACCGATTTTATTCCCTATGTGGGGGGGGGTATCGGATATGCTCGTTTGAAACATAAAGCCAAGTTGGTCGGCGATGCGGAAAACGGAAAAGATCGTGAAAACAATTTTGCTTGGAACGTCGGATTTGGTCTTGGATATATCGTAACCGACAATATTACGTTGGATTTGGGTTACCGTTACACGGATTACGGTAACATTAAAAATACAGCCGTCGAAACGAGACCTTATGCCACAATTACTTCCGCTTCTAAATATGACATCACATCGCATGAAGTGTCTTTGGGATTGCGCTATAATTTCTAAGACAGTTTCATCTGATCATGTTTAAAACATTTCCGCCCTCGGTTTTCGGGGGCGGTTTT
>ULOI01010216.1_pt1 | contig 39397 bp, 66 predicted proteins | sample 1952231 | NCBI WGS metagenome assembly ULOI01 (sample SAMEA4835593, study PRJEB28245) | human gut metagenome | biome: gut microbiome; material: fecal sample | place: Denmark | collected 2008
AAATCGAGAGTCATGTTTTCATTTCCTCAATGACTTGGTAAGAGAGGAGGTTTTTATGCAATTATATCTCGCTAAATGATAAGAGTACGGATGCTTACCTGTTCTCTGATATGATTGCATTTAGACTATAAGAGTTTGGCCACTCTTATAGTCACTAATATACATTCGTCTGAGAAAAAATTAAAAGACTTAATAATTTTTCAAGTTGTTTGAGTTATCAATTTTTCTTGTAGACAAAGTAAGCTCTAAAGCCTATAATTTAGGTGACCTCTGAAAGTTCATTAGAATAGGTAACAAGTTTTAGGTGTAAAACACAATAAAGACACCTGTCGTATTATGAGGATAAAGAGTATTAAAAGGATAAATTACATAAAAAGTTGTATTATTGAAGGATATAAAGGATACTTTTCAGAGTGGGAAATACAAATAGAAAGTGGTGCTGCTTATGGATTTATATTAGACTTTTGCAAAAAATATTTATCTGAACAGAAATTTACAAAGAAACAATTTATAGAAGGATTAGAATATTTTGCAGAGCGAGTCAAAGATATTCATTATCACCCACAGATAATTATTACATCTTTTTATGAATTACTCTATGATGAAAATAAAGATGTATGGATTTATAGAGCAAGTCGTATTACAGAAAAATTCTATAAAAATAGTTATTAAGATATTTACATTTATTTCAATTATCAAATGAAATAAATGATTTCTATGGAGTTAAAAATCCCTGATTATGAATTCTAATAAAGAAAACTGGCGAGATAATTGTCATTACTGTCCTCATTTTGATCAATGTAGATCAAGTAAAAGTGTTGAAGAGTGCAAAACATTTCTTGATAAAGAAATGACTAAAAGTCTGTTGAAATTCGCTAAAGATTGTAAATATTATGTGATTTCCAACAAACAGGAAATATTGGCGACATTCTCTTCAGTTAAGCAAGTCGAAGACTATATAAAGGATCATCCAAATGTCTTTCAAATTATTTACAGAAGAGAATTTTCTGTAAATGGTAAAATTCATTATGGACATTTTCATATTTATCATAGTTGTAAATAATTTGCATATTCGATAATTAAGTGCTATGTTTGCAACTTGTTTTGGGTATATAGTTTAGAGGTAAAACACTGATTATATATGAAAGAAATCAAAGATTACCAAGCATTAGGAATTTGATTATTGGTAATAGCTATTATTGCAGGAATAATTCTAATTTTAATGTAATTTTCATTTTAGGGCCTATAGTTAAAAGGTCTATAACGCACGACTCATAATCCTGTATTCCTGGTTCGAGTCCAGGTAGGCCCACATGATTTTTAAAGTACTGACATAAATGAAAAATTATAATTTGGATTCTACTCAAGCAAAGAGATATGTCCAAAACAAATTATTTGGTTGTCTTAAGAAATTTGAAAATAAAAAGTTAACAGCTTTAGCTGGAAATAGTCCTAAAGTAGCTTTACAGCAATATCAGAAGTATTTTTTACCAGACAATATTACTTTAGTTGATATTCATCCAGTTGAAAACTGGATTGTTAGAGCTTACATTGATGATGTTTTCCCTACTCATGTTATGGATGTTGATCTTGAAGAGACTATTTTATATGGTCAGTATTCTATAATGAATGTATTCTACAGAATGAATACTATGCTGTCAGGTACTAAGGCTTTACTTTTTACTGTATCTACTCGGGGTTCTAGAGGTAGGGAGAAAACAATTGATACTCTTAACAAGACTCTTTATAAAAATACTTTAAAAGCTGAGAAGTTATCTACTGAAGAAATTGGAATAGGGTCTAGATATATTCAATTTATACAACATACTCAGTCTTTATATACAGTATCTAAGCTTTATTGTTATAAAGACAGTTCTCAAATGCTTTCAGGTCTTATAATATGGAATTGATATGAAAACCGAAGAAATTATTGTTTTGGACAAACCTAATCCCACACTCGAATTTTTATCTGCAAACAGACTAACTAATCCCGTTCATGTGAGGGAGATTATGCAGTCTATGAAAAGGGGAGATTGGATTCCACCAATCTTTGTAAAGGATAATTATATAGTAGACGGACAGCATCGTTATAAAGCGTTCTGTACATTATGTTCCATTGATACTAGTCGTCATTATGAGTTAGGAATGTTAAAAATAAACTCAAAAGAAGACCTAATTAGCTTGGCTATTAGGTTTAATTCAGGACATAAAAGATGGTTAACTAAGGATTACCTTTATGCTTACTGTGAAACAGGTAAAAATTCCTACTGTCTTTTAAGGGACTTTTTAAAAGACAATCCAGAACTTGAAATTAGATCTGCGATACAGTTAATTTTGGGTAGGTATAATACTGAGGATTTTCAGAGTGGTAAGCTTCATATTGATGGTATACTAATAGCGTATGCTCTTGAGAGACTCAAAGCTCTTCGTAGAGTTAGTAAAATTCTAAAAACATCAGAGGTATTTAAGAGAGATATTATACAAGCTTTCTATGTAATATGTGATGAGGTTAATAATGCACCTCGTTTTTATAAGTCTCTTCATAATTTTCAAATGCCTCACAAACATACAAAAACAGAATGGTTAAAAGCCTATAGACTCTGTTATAATAATTTCACTGAATACTGAGCTTAGTGATATAGGATTGTTAATTCTGTTAAACTAATAGTAGAGGAAGGATACTGTTAACAAGCAGCACAGCTACAGCTTAGTATTATTTACCCGAAACCTTAAGAGAATGAAGTAACCTTCATTTTAATTTAAAGTTTCAAAAGTCAATAGAATATAATTATTCTATGTCTGCTACGAATTTGTATTCGTGTGATTAAATAGAATTTGCAGGGAGCGAGCACTTAATGTATTGCCATGATCTCAGAATCTATTATGAACGCAGATTGAGTAAGGGTCACTATCTCAGCCCATTTTAATCATCATTTACAATAAAGTTTCTATTTATTCTAGGAAGATATTCGATCAGGTACGTATATCTTTAAATGAGGGAAGCTAATTTAATAGCTGAAACATACGGAAGTTGAAAGCGTGGCCACGTAACTAAGCAAACTGACTGCTTGACGCTTAAATCCTAGGATTTTTAATTTATCTGTTATGAATATATTCCCTAAAACTATCAGCGACAAGATAGTGTACTCTAAAGGGTATACTTATCATGATCCTATTTTTGGTAAAGATATTAGTATATTTGTATACATCTTTCGAAAAGAATATAAATCATGGTTCTCAGACGAGATAAAACGTAAGTATATTACTAAACTTAGTTATCCAGATGTATGGGAATCTGAGTTTACTTATGATGGTATATCTTTTAATAAAAACTTCAGTGGGGTTTTAAACAATATCAAGAATAAGACTTTTATTAAGTATTTAAACACTATCAGCAACTAATCGATAAACTATGTTATCTGTTATACTCATTGTTACATCATTATTTTTAATCAATGTAATAAGTTATGATGATGACGATCTTATACTCTTAGGATCAAGAGTTTTACTCTCTATAATAATATCTCTTTTATCTATTAATTGTCTAGTTGGGAACTTTACTGTTGATTATATAATGAATAAGTATGAACAAGGAAAAATAAAAAAAGAGTATACAATTGTAGAGCAAGATACAACATATAAAATGTATGTATTTTCCTAAGCCTCATAATATTTCAATTCATCTAAGTTATTCTGGCAAGTCCCTTTGGTATGTTAGTAGTATTAACCAATGGAAGCCATTTAAGGAATGTTCTAATTATCCAGAATATTCCTCTTGTTATAGAGTAAAATGTGGATCTCTAAAAGCGTTAGTTAGAAAACTTCTAAAGTGGGATGTACCTAGGAATACGAAAGCTAAAGTAATTCTATCTGATGGCTCTACAATTTATCTTTCTGCTCATTAAATTATTTTTATGAAAAGAATTAGTTTTGAAACTGCTAAATTAGCTGCTGAGAAAGGATACGGTGAAGACTGTGATTCTGCTTATGATATTCATGGAAATATTATAGATATAGACAACTATGGTTTAGGTATTATTCCTGAATATTGTTGTTCAGCTCCATATCAGGCGGAATTACAAGAGTGGCTTAGAAATGAGCATGGAGTAAGCGTACTAGTTTACTTAGATGAAACACTTTCATATTTCTGGGTAGTTACAAATCTAGATACAAAAGTTTCGATTGAAGGGTATCACGGACCAGAGAAAGTACAGTGTAAACACTATGAAGCTTGTTTAGAGGAGGGACTAAGAATAGCACTACGTTTATTATGACATGCGGGTTGGAGAAGATGATACCTCATTAGTCTCATAAGCTAAAGACACTAGTTCGAATCTAGTACCCGCAACAGCGCTCATTTGAATTACGCAACTAGGACAATGAGAGCTTGTGCATGAATGCGACATGACGACAGGCAGGTGATGGTGACAAATACTACAGTAGGAAATGACTGGGCAGACTGCAACGTTCCATCTAGATACTTACCCCAAGCAAAAACTAAAAAAGTATCATTTTTTACACTAATTATCTTAGTTTCAACTATATTATTTATAGCAACCTATAAACTTAAAGAGGGGGGGGGTATGGAAATTGAAGATGCATCTATTATTGACGAGATGGTTGATGATGTTCCTCTTGAAGCCTTAATTGGCTATGATGAAGAGGATATTACAGAATTCGAACGCAGGCAAAAAGAATTCTAATATAAACCTAAGCATTGTAGATAAACCCTAATATTGGAGAGAAGGGGAGTTAAACTAAAAAAAGAATACTCTAGTGGTGGGGATTAGAGGATAATATTAACCTAGTGTATCTTAACTTTAACATTAGTAAAAATAATCATACGTTAAAGGAATAAGTTCTACAATGTTCTAAGGTAAATCGTTTAAAGAAGTCGTAAATCTTTCATAATAACTTGTGTTGTGTAATAAAAGAGCAAGTTCTATGTACAGTTACATGGATTACTCCGTAAATTCGGGGAGTTAAACTGCAGGTTGATAGGAGTAGTTAAACTATCAATGAGTCCTTTGTCTACTAAGGGAGTCCGCTCGTTACAAGTTTAGAGGGAAGAAGTAGAAAAACTTGAGTTAAGGCCAGGAGTATTTAGTTAGCATAAACAATATCCCCAGATTTGTAAATGTGTTAAATACAATAGGTACAACAAGAAGTTTCTGATTGAATAACTTTACTTTCGAAATTCTGTAGTTTTGAGTTCAGAAACTATTATAGGGAGCCAGTATTATTATAGTGAATTGATACTCCTGCAAGGGCATGCGTTACAGAGGAGTATTTTTTTTATAATTAAATTCAAACCCAATATGTATTTTGCTACTCACCCTATTTACGCAACTTGCTGCGCAGAGACTCTTTATTTGTTAGTTATAGAAATCTTTAAAGATAAGATTCTTCTTGACTATGAAAATGGTAAAATTTTTATTAACGGCAAAGAAGACACCATAACATACTCCTTAGATCAAAATATTCAAACAATCCACAGCCAAATGGAGTCCCGCTGTGTTAGAATAGCAGAAGATAAAGGTTGGTCTATATATAAAGGAATACAGGTCTGTCCCTAGAAACTTGACAATAAATATATAGCACTATGGTAACAAAAGAGGAAGTTATACTATGGTTTACTCGTATACATAACAAATGTAATAGAATAACCACTGCAAATTACTCTCACGATATTGCCTTAATTAGATCATTAGCATTTAATTATGCTGATAAAATAAAGACACAATATGGTGAAATTATGATATATGATAACCTTATACGTATTATAGAATTAGCTTCCAGAGTAACGGCTGGAAACTTAGCTCACAAAATTGCTACTATAAAAGGTTTATGCTTGAGAAACATTGATTTTATTAATGAATTTGGGTTAGTAAAATAATTGCACTACTTTTTATATATAATAGTAATAACACCAAACAATTATACTGAGAGGATTATATCATTGTTTCAGGAGATACTCTTGAAGAAATTCAAGAAAAAGTGAAAAGAGAAACTAGTAAACGAGGATGGAATAATAAAGATTGCTACTCAGAAGAAATATAAAAACAGAAATATTAAAGAAATTTAATAAGCTGTTTATCCTGATAATTTATGAATCTGCCAATTCATAGAAAAACAGGGATGCCTTGGCAGAGGCTGTCAATGATCTATGGTTAGATTAGACGGAGGTAGAAGAATACTTGTGAGATTACCTCTTTTTATTTTTAATACCCCAAATGATGTCTTTTTACGAGACTAGGGGTTGGTTGAGAGGAGAATAAGCTGAAACTCGTTCTATCATGTAGTACGATAGAGAAATAGTAGGTGCGAATCCTACTACAACCACGATAATAAGATAGTGAAAGTATCTGTGCAATAGGTTGTACACTTACAGAAGCTATTTATTATTTATATACCTGTACATATAGTTTCTGATATTGGTTAAGGAAGTATATGGCAAATGCTAGTACCAATCAGGCAAAAATTGTTTTCTACAGCTGGTATATATTTTTGTAATAAAAATCTAATCCTTATCTTAACTTAAATAGTTGATATACTAATTCTTAGTTATGACAGATAAATCTATAAAAATTGGAGTTGTCTTACTTCTTCTTGGAACTTCTTTCCTAATAAGTTTTGCATTTTTTTGTATAGATAATACACGTAGCGAAACCTTTTTTAGACAGAACCAAGAGAATATAAAATCTCTAGTTTTACAGATAGACTCCCTAGAGAGAATTATTAATTCTACATTTAAAGAAATGAAAGATACTACTATCATTCATGTTTTCCCCCAAGAAATTAAAATCTACTGTGATACAAGAGATAACATTAAAAGTAATTTAAAGTAATGTGGTTTTATCGTTTTGTTATACTATTAGTTAGTATTTCCTTTATTCTTTACTATACTCTAATGACTCTACAGTTATTAGATATGTGTAAAATTACTCGCTGTAAAATTACATGGAAAGTAATAATTCCATTTTATTATTTTTTTAAAAGTTAATTGTATAATTTAAAAATCTAAAGATGAGTTTCAAAAAAATTGTTGCTGCTCTTATAGCGGTATTTGCTATTTTTTGTGTTGTTTCTCTAGGTAAAATTGGAGAAGATGTAAAAAATGAAACTATTGTTGTTAATCAGTATCCGTTTACTGGTAATATGGAATACTGGACTACACCTGGTTTTCATTGGCAATGGTGGGGTAAAACTACTACTTACTATAAAACTCAACAGTTGTGGTTCGGATCTGATTCTGAGTCAGGTGAGCAGCAAGGCAACCCTATTCCTGTAATTTTTAATGATGCGTCTGATGGTATGATTTATGGATCGCTTCGTGTAAAGCTTCCTACTGATCCTAAATTTCTTGCTCGTATACAGACTGACTATAATGGTATGGATCGCTTAATGAATGATCTTGTACGACCTACGGTTACAAAAGTAATCTATGCGTCTGGACCTCTTATGTCTGCATTTGAATCTTATGCTGAAAAAAAGAATGACCTAATTGAGTATATTACTGACCAGCTAAATAATGGTGTATACAAAACAGCTGTTAAGCAAGCAAAGGTTACCGATGCAATTACAGGAGAGGAGAAAACAGTGAAAATTGCTACTCTCATTCCAGACTCATTGTCTGCTGGTGGGTATAAACGTAGTGAATCTTCGCCATTTGCCTATTATGGCTTAGAGATTGGTCAGGTAGCTGTTTCAAAAATTGCTTATTCTGACAAGGTAAACAGTCAGATAGCTCGCCAACAGGAAGCTAATATGTTAATTGCTACATCTAAGGCACAGGCTGCTGCTGCACAACAGGAGAGTATTCGTGCTGAGGAAGAAGGAAAAGCAATAGCTATGAAGGCAAAGTGGGAGCAGGAGAAGATTAAGGCTGTAGAAGTTACTAAAGCTGAACAGGAATATGAAGTGGCTCGTCTTTCTGCTTTGAAAGCAAAAGAAGATGCTAAGCGTATTGAAGCTCAGGGTTTAGCGGAAGCAGCTGCTGCCCGTGCTAAAGTACAAGCAGGTTTATCTCCGTTAGAGCGTGCAACAATTGATAAGGAAACTGCAATTGGTGTAGCTCAGGCTCTTGCTAATTCTGAAGTTCGATGGGTTCCTGAAGTAATGATCGTTGGAGGTAAGGAAGGAGCATCAGCAAATCCTCTAGACGCTGTTGGTCTTAACATGCTTCTTGATATTGCTAAGAAACAGAGCAAATAAAATTACTAGGCTTGGAGGATGCCTTGAAAATTCCTCTACTAGCCGACTTAACATCATCTGACTGTAGATCAGACCTGCTTTAACAAATAGGTGTATTGGACTAGCAGTAAGGGAGTTCGAATCCCTCAGGCGGCACAAATTTTATGAATATGGAAACAAAAATATTTTATAGAGTTGCTAATATAAACAGTGGACAAGGATTATGGTACAGTATAGATGGTAATTTTACAGGTGATATTCATACAAAATATAATTTCTGTACTAACTCTAGACTGCCTATGCCTTATGATGAAAACATTGTAGGGTATCTTTCTGTAACAGACAACTTAGAAGATCTTTATAAGTGGTTTACAAAAGACGATATAATTGCTTTGAACCCTTATGGTTTTAGAATTGTTGCATATTTATCTGATGATTATAAATTTTATAACAATCATTACTTGATAAATAAAGATACTTCTAAAATTATTAAATATTATAATTAAATAAATAACACAAATGGCACATCCTAAAATGAAGGCTATTACAATGCCTTTTAAAGAAGTTAAGTTAGACGAAGAAAATAATCCTATCCTGGATAAGAAAACGGGAGAACTTCAGTATAGGATTGTTTATCGTAGGGTAAGGCATAATGCACTTTACCTACCTAATTACAGAGCAGAAAAACCTACCTGCTAGACCAAAGGTGTAGTCTCTATAGTAGAACACTATGGTTTCTTCTAATACAGTAAGGGAAAAACCTTTATTAAGAAGAGGAGCCCATATAAAAATTATGAAGCTCTCAAAAGACGATAAACATTGCCTATATCTCTTTGATTGGAGGTATAGGCTCTAATTTTATAAGGTTGGAGGTTGGCTTGGAAGTAGCAATCCTTTAAAGAGTAACGAGTAGAAGTTAAACTACAATACGCGATTGTAGCGTGGACAAGAAACTATGTAACCAACGATACTGGGGTCATAGGTTATACTACAGGGAGTACGAAACTGAAAATTTGAAAAAAGTCTTACCATAGATTGAAATATCGAGGGTTCCATAAGGCTTAATCTATATGGCAGGGATGTAGTACATTTATTAGTAAGTTGCAATAGTACGAGAGGAACCTGCAATTAAGAGTTCGGTATTACGTGATGATACTGCTAATAAGTAAGAGAATGAACAAAAGCAAGGAGGTCGCAAGGTATACAACTCCTGTCTCAATGCTAATAAAGGCCCTTTGAGTTTTTGGTGTAACAATCTTATATTTTTATGAAAAACATTAGTAATATTGTACATATTGCAATTTTAAAACGCTGTAGTAGTGGAAAACATAAACTGCGTGAAAATGAACTTGGTGTTGTATGGTGTGTATATTGTGGATTATTACCTATAGCAGTTGGTAATATGCAAAAATTAACAGAAGAGGATAAAATACAAATTTATGTTCACAAAGAAAAAGAGATCAACATTTAAATATTGGGTGGCATATTGGTGTGCTTTTAATATGACAGCTCTTAGTCTTGGTTGTTAAAAATGGAGGTTTATGTTAATAAAAATAGATAATAACTATATTGAAAGTGAAAATATTCTAGGTATTACTTGTAGAGTAGCTTCGGAAAAAGAAATATATCACTCTTATGAACACGATGATTCTGATGATGACTTAGACGATAGAGAAGGCTATTATACAACAGAACGCAGGTATATTACTGAGGTAGTTTATCCATCTAATAAGGTTATTCTTGATGGTGATAAGGTAAATGAAATTAAAATATATACTAGTCAAGAGTTTAAAGATGCTATTAATGACAAAGCATTTATAGTTGATTTTCATGACAGAAAAATATATACTAAATATGTAAAGGATATTTCAGTTATTAAGAAGAACTGTCCTTGTTGTAAACCAGATAGTGATAATTTATCTTATACGTTCTATATTAGTTATAAGAAGTTTTTCCCTACTGAGATATTTAAATATAATAAGTATGAAGATGCTATTTCTGATTACTTAGAGATCAAAGCTATAATTGATCGCGATTCAAAAAGAGGGTAATATGAGATTGTAGCATTTCAAAATATAACAAGCCGAACCGCACAGACCTGCCGCGGTCATATAAATATGGTAGGGGTAGTTACTAGGTGAATCCTACAAAGACCTAGAGGGTGTTTAAGGAGTCTTATCTCAAAGAAAAATCCTAGTAGTAGTCTCTGAGTTATAGGGATAGTATTAGTTAATACTAGTTAAATCTAATATAATAAAGCACTAAACACTTTAGCTACTGCGGACCACTCCTGAATATGAGTCTAAACTATTCTTTTAGGGGGGATGATGGGTTTTTGACATTTAATAAAGTAGATAATAGTTCATGTAGGAGCTGATATAACTTCTTTAACAACTGTATCAAAAAATAAACGCTAAGAAAATTTTCCATAAGATGACTAACAAGGTTATGTCTCTTATAACACCAATGAATACTCAGGTAGTACTAGCTGCCTAGGTTATGTAAATTAGGGAAATAATAGATTTTAAAAAGGGGCTATATTATTGTACCCAAACCAGAGCCCCTGAGGCTATGATATGTCAACAGTCCATTAGGTAATTCTATAGGAGTGCTGTTAGGGGTATATTTATTGATTAGATTTTTGTAGAGAACCTAATCTAAACATGTAAATAAAACTGTTATTGTTAATTAGATGGACGCGGGTTCGACTCCCGCCATCTCCACTAAATTCTTTAAATTATGAAATCATTATATAATATTGGAGATACTGTTATAGTGAAGTCTAGATATGATGAAGGGTGTAGCCAATTGAGTTATAGGTTTGTATTCCTACCTAACATGATTAAGTGTTATGGAGGGAAAAGTCTTACTATTTTAGGGGTAAGCTACAGAGGAAAAAATTTTAATAACCAAATTGAGGATGATGGATACTGTTACACGTTAAAGGAAGATGAACGTAACTATTGGTGGTCATCTAGTATGTTTGAGCCTGAATTTTAATAATGAAACTTACGTCACATGATATTCTTACCAGGTCAGGGTGTTTATCAAGGTTATTAACAGTAGTTAGCTGGATGATTATTATATTAATTATTAATTTAATATTTTATTTTATAGAATGTTAAAGAAACTTAGTTTAATATTCATTCGTTTTGCACCTTTCTTACTAGCACTAAACATATTATTTAAAATACTACTACGCTACTATACAATTTCTACGGTAATTATTAGTTGTGTAGATTTGGTAACAGTTATGGTAGTACTAATAGGTCTCATTGTTTTATCTCTTACATTCAAATTTTGTATTTACCATAGAATTTTGTTGTATTGTGTTCTAGTGTGCTATTTATTACACTTTGTTAATAACATATTAGGGATAAACTTCTTTGTTACAGTATTAACATATTTCTTCGTGATGATTGTTATCACTTTAATGATCATTATTATTTATACTTATTTAAAAGAGAAGCAAAAGTAAGTGTTAGTTATTATACTGAATAGTAATCTCAAAAATTTGTACAAATTATAGAAATAAGTGTACAAATATTTGGTTATATTGACTTTTATCTTTATATTTGTGGTGGATTCTGCTAAGAATTTGACTCTGCTCGTTGGTGTACTTGGTTTGTGCACGTCACGCTTTGAACGTGAAAGTTAAAGTTCGAATCTTTAACGAGCAACTATTAAAATTAAATAAATATTTCTTATATATAATAAATAATACTATGGCAACGGTACTAATTAACTGTCTAATATTACTATTTCTTTTTATCTGGTTTGTGATAATAGTACTATGTACTATCCTTTACTTTAAAAGTAGAAATGAATCTTTATTTTAATATATTAACTAGTATTAAAAGAAAATATGTAAGAGATTATTATAACTTTTTTGTAAAACTGTCTCTTATAGATACTATAAAGAGTTCTAAAACAAGGTTAAGTGTATGAATGCCTTAGTTATTAATGCTGCAGGGAAAGGAACTAGAGTAGGAATAAATATTCCTAAGCAGTTTATAGATATCAATGGATTTCCTATAATGTATTGGACTGTTGAGAAGTTTGTCAGGTTAAAGCTGTTTAATATAATTGTTATAGTCTCTTTACCCGAATATATTCCTCCTCTTCAGAAGCTCTTTCCATTTTCTTATATCAAAATTATAGAAGGAGGGTACTCATGCTTAAGATCTAGAATTGCTGGTCTTGAATATATAATGACCTACTATTCTTCTATTGAAAAAATTATGTTTCATGATTCTGTAAGACCTTTTCTCTCTCCAAATTTAATTATAAGATGTTTATCTTCTTGTAATTTTGATAATTCAGCTGTTGTTCCTTATATTTCAACGGTTAGTACCTTAAAAGATTTTAATTCATTACATGTTCCTGGAGTAAGAAAAGAACCAGTTGCTATTTTACAGACTCCTGAAACTTTCATACTTAGAAGTCTTTATGATGTAATCACAAAGATTAAAAATATAGATGATTATCAGACTCTGCCTGATTTGTACGAGCATAATGGAAATAAATGCTTATATATCTCAGGAGAATTTATGAATTTTAAAATTACTGGTCCTGATGATCTAGAGTTAGCTAAACGTTTATTTGATGGTAGACTTAAGTATTAAATTACCAGATAACTTTTTTGATGCAGAAGTAAAAAATGGATTTTTGGTATCTAAAGAGAGAAAAGAACTTTGAGGAGTTGAATTAGATTTATTGCAACAGTTTAAAAATATCTGTGACAGGTATCATTTGAAATACTATTTAGATGGGGGGACATTACTTGGTGCTGTTAGACATGGTGGGTTTATTCCATGAGATGATGATATTGATATTGCTATGCCTAGAACAGACTATGATAGATTTCTAGAGTATGCAGTTAAGGAGTTGAGTTACCCATATTTTGTTCAGAATGACTGAACAGATAGTACCTTCTATTGCTGCACTAAACTAAGAAGAAGCGATACAACATGTATTCACAAAAAGGACTTAGAGGGTCATTTTACCTTTAACCAGGGGATCTTTATAGATATATGTCCCTTTGATAATGTTCCAGATGATCTAGTTGAGAGACAAAAGTTTATGCACCAGTTACACTTAATTAAACTAGAAGCACTGGCTGTAAAAACAAGAATACAATGCTATGATTCTTCTAAGGAAAACACATCTAGACTTTTATATCTTAGAGAAAAATATCAAGAGCTGCGACAACGATATAATATACTCTCCACAGAATCATTTGGTAATCTTACATTTCCAAATAAGATGCAAAGCCTCAGAAATGCTAGAGACTATAACAATAAAGTTTACCTTAAGTTTGAGTGAGGAATGTTTCCTGCTCCAGAAGTATATTTAAGTGTTTTAACTAACATATATGGAAATGACTTTATGGTGCCAATGCCTGGTATAAGCATGCATGGTGAGCTTCTTGTGAATACTTCCATAGGATACAAGGATAACTATAACCAATTTATGTCATTATAAGTTATTTCTAAATTTGACATTAACGGCGTAACAGCTCGTAACATATAAATTAATTACTTATATGGAGCTTCTGTGGCAATAAAAATCAGACGTGCAAAACTACGATAGTGTTTATTGGCTCCTTAGTTCAGTGGTAGAATGTCAGTTTTGTAACCTGAGGACGTTGGTTCGAGTCCGACAGGAGCCTCAATAATGAATACGATTAGGGAAGAAATTTTAAAATATAGTATAAAGGTCTTTTATTTTTCTTTGTAAATAAAGAAGTTTAAATCTTACATATTATCTTATTTTTTTAATTATGATTAAAAACCGTCCTAAGTTATTAGTTGAATATTCACAGAATTTTGATGTGGGTTCTCATATACTATTTATTATTGTTTATCCCGATACTAGTACAGAAATATATAGTGGCATGATAGATACTATAGGATTTGAAGGCAGCTACTATGTAAAAATAAACAATTATGAAAATAGCATAATCTTTAGTAAATTAAATATAGATAGAGCATTTTTTATTAAAAATATAATTGGAGTTGGAGAACTAAGAGGATCCTGGCCAGAAGTTCCAACACTGGATATGCTTAGAAAGAGTATTGAAGCTCTTGAATGTTTTGATGAATTTTAAAATAAAATATTATGTTGATATTATTCTTAATAATTTATTTAGGATCTCTAATTAGTATCTATACAATTCTATATATAGAGTGGAGCAATAATACAAGTTGCACTGAAAATACAATCGAGGATTTTAATAAGTATATTATAATATATACTGATTATGTACCAGTCATTCTATGGATCCCTATTGTTAATACTATTGTACTAATATATTATATTTTTGTATACGTATACAATAAAATAAAAACTATTCGTATTAGATAAAATTAAATTTTAATTAATTCCTAAAAATTTATACTAAACAATAGGAATAATTAATGAATGGAGTATAGCCGTTAGGAGCCTCTATAAATAAAAGAGGATCATCGAGAATGGGGTGTGGAAGTAGCACGAGAAATTTGGGATTTCTAGGGGATAGAGCGTTACTATCATTCTCGACAAATTAATTGATAATCAATAACATATGAAGTTTAATATTGATAATCTTTCTAAGTGTAAAAACATAACAGAATGCGCTAGATTATAGTGCCAAGGAAGAGTAATCCTACAGTCTTGGGTTAGAGACTGCATGAATTAACATGTCAACATCTATGTAGTAATATATAGACGCTCACGGTACACACTAATTGTATTAACAGATCTTTTAACGGTAATATCTCAGAGCTTGGTTTTTGCCGTTGTTTTTCTTTAGTTCCTGACCCAGAATATTGTGATCAAGACACGTGTAATAGAGAAATTTATAAAGGGCTTCCTGAATGGGTTTATCTTCCTTGGTCTGAAATTAAACAACTTGATAATAATCATTGGCAATACGATGGAGTATATGGTAAATTTATTATAGAACGCTATCAATATCATGGATTAGTGTTTTAATTATTAAGGAGAGTATAGTCACTAGATTTGATCTCCAATGACCTCATAACTCAGTTGGCTAGAGTACAGTACTTTTAATACTGGAGGCAATAGTTCGAATCTATTTGGGGTCACTAAATAAAATAGTATGTTATGTTAGAAGTAATTAAAGATTGGATATTATCAAAGTTTCATGTATGTGAATGGGAAACGATTAGAGAAGAAGAATCAAAGGTTTATCGGGCAGGGTGTACTCCTAAGAATTCATTACCTATTCATATATACAGAACTTATATTCAACAGTGTAAGAGATGTAATAAAATGCGTCGATATCGATTTGATATTTAGATGTATACTGGGCTTTGGCAGAGTGGTCGAATGCAATAGGCTGTTAACCTATCTGAGTAATCACATCGTTGGTTCGAATCCAACAGGTCCAGCAGAGTTAGAGTCATATTAGTATAGTGTGCTATTACTAATGGATTAGCGAACTAACGAACTTATCTAATACTTAGCACAAAGTAAAGGATCATCTCTATTAAGTTACTAGAAGGTTTATAGGTAGAGAAATTTGGAGGATATCTGGCTGGATGAAGGGCCGCTCTTGAAAAGCGGTACATCGTGATGAGCGATGTGGGGGTTCGAGTCCCTCATCCTCCGCAAAACTATTTACTTGAAAATAAACAGATAGTTTTACTTGGAATCTAAGCTAACTTAGTAGAAGCACTTTCACTAAGTTAGCTTTGAACTTGAAGAAAATATTATGGAAGCAAGCAAAATAAAACAGTTAACTAAAGAAGAATTAGAAGTAGTAGTAAAAAATTCTATTTCTTATTCTGAAGTTCTTAGAAAATTAGGTTATCATGTCACAGGAGGAGAACCTTGGAGGAACTTGAAGAAAAGATTACAAGAATTAGACATAGATATATCACATTTCAAAGGAAAAGCTCATGGAACTTCCGATGTTAAGAAGTATTCTTTAGACGAAATATTGGTAAGAAATTCTATATATTCTAATAGAAGAGCATTAAAGAAAAGATTAATAGAAGAAAAACTAAGAGAGTATAAATGTGATATTTGTGGTATTTCAGAATGGCAGGGCAAAAGTCTATCTTTACAATTAGATCATATTAACGGTGTTAATAATGATAATAGAGTAGAGAATCTTAGATTTTTATGTCCAAATTGTCATTCTCAGACAGAAACATTTTCTGGAAGAAACATCTATAAATCCAGGGGACTTGGAGCGTAACCAAGAGATTCCATTAAATGTAGATATCGCCAAGCTGGTTAAGGCTCAGCTCTGCAAAAGCTGCATCACAGGTTCAAATCCTGTTACCTACTCTAAACACTAATAGCATAAAGATGAAAACAATAGTAAAAATAGTTATAACAGTCTTAGTAATACTTAATATATCATGTGGAACTATAAAACCTAATGTTATGATAGGACCTACTGGAGATACACAGAAAACTTATATTGAAGATATAAAGTATTACAATAATACTAGTGATTAACCCAAATTAGAAGTATAGTCTACAACCGATTATTACCCTAATTTAAGAAAAATATGAAGCTTTGTAAGTTAGATTCTTTGTGGTGGGTGTTTGTGCACCCTACAGGAGAGTTTAAATCATTAGAAATGTCTATTAGATTTAAAATCTTGAAGTTATCAAAATTTTTTGACTTTGATATTCAACTATTTGGTATTTGTTATTATTTGTTTATAAACATCAATACATTTGGCTTGCTTGATTTCCATATTAGTTATAATAATAAAGGGGATCATGCAGGCTTTTGTTTTAATATCGGCATTCTTGGATTATGTTTCGAGTTTAATATTTGTGATATTAGACATTGGAATTTTGATCAAGAATGCTGGGAAAAACTGGATTAATATGTATACATTTTTAATTATTTTAGGTATTTATCTAATAGGAGTTGTTTATTTACACGTTTCCCTGTATTTTGATTGGATTGAAGAAGACAAGTGTGGAAGCACAATAGGTGATCTTTATTCTTTTTATGTAGATCAAGATAATGATTGGATCTTCCTTTTAATATGGGTTCCTGTAGTAAATACTATTGTATTGATAATACAAATCTTCTTAGATATTGGAAGTTTGTTCTCAAAAATAAAGATTAGATAATGATAAATTTTATTATACTTTACTTTCTAAATTTAGTTTTAGACTATCCGTTGCAAGATGAGTTTTGTAAGAAGTATAAATGTGAAAATAATTATGTCTTGTTTGTACATTGTGCAATTTGGGCGTTAGGTATTTATATTGCATTACACTTTTTGGGATTAGCTGCAATTTGGAAATTAATAATGTTACTAGTTGGACATTATGCTATTGATTACTGGAAGTGTAGAGGACTTTATAAAAAGTATATGAAGGATTTTACTTCATATTATATTGATCAAAGTCTACACTTTATTCAAATTTTATTATGCTTAATTTAACTATATGAAGCGTACATTAATTGTTGTAGATTTACGACATGATTTTTATCATCCAAGTGGAGCATTATATGCTACTAGTGGTGAGAATATTGTCAATAAGGTATTGAATATTATACCTAAATCTGATTACAAGGGTCGTTATGACAGTAAAAAAGCTATCTTAATAATTAATTCACTACTATAATGAAAGAATATCCATATACTATAATATTATCTAAACAATTCCTTTTATTTTACAGCAGTCTAGTTAAACTTGGGTATAGGCCATATTTCGACGTTCAGATATACATGAAAGGTAATAAAATCCAGAGCTCTGTTGTTGTTTTAGATGATACAGGTAAGTTTGGCCTTTTTTGTTTTTACCCAGATCTTAGCCATTTAAATCCTAATATAAAACGCATTTTTATAAAGGATCCATATAGCTTAGAATTTTAAGTTAAGATTTTATTACTAAGAGCTTTTACATAAATACAATATGAAAAAGATAAATATTATTAATATTATAGGTGAAGGATATAACTGTAATATCAATTTCAATCATGTTGTATCTTGCTTTCATGATACAAATAAAAGAAGTGTTTGTATACAGTATAATACTATAGTTGATGATTATCCATTTAAAGTTAACTATTTAAATGTTATAGAAGTTAATTATTTAGGTGAAAAATTGTAATAGTAAAATTTATGATACCATTCAAAGTATTATGGTTAGAATATAATAAAAATAAACCAACCTATTATGATATAATGCCTTACCTAGTTAGAAAGTATAATGATGCTTATAAAGCAGATAAACCTTCTAAAGAAAGTTTTGAGCAGTGTAAGGATTTTGTAACGAGAAAATTAATATATCAATACTGGGCTAGATGTGAATATGAATTTATAATTGCACATTGGCCATACAAAGAGGATAGCCCACTGAAAGATTCTTATAAAATAGATATATTTGAGCAATGTAAGATGAATATAGATATTATTACTAGAGTTTTTATGAAGAATATTCAAAAACTTTAGTTGTATTGCTCCTATAGCTCAATTGGATAGAGCAACAGCCTTTAATTGTTGGAGCACGTTTAAGCGTGAAAATTGTGGTAAATTCGGTAAAAGTGAAATAAGATGGTAAAATCTATACGAATCAGCTTTCTAAGAAAGTCTAAGGTCCTGAAATATGGGTAGCTGATAATACCGAGCTAAATTAGAGTAGATATACTGTGAAGAATATAAGTTTTCTATACTGCGTAAAATAGGTAGAGTACTTAGTAGGTTAAAAATTAAAAACATATACTTCTTTAAGTTTCTGTTTACTCTATAAATGTGTAGAGACTAAACACTGCACTTGTTTATCAAGTTGATATAGTCCAGACCACAAATATATACCACTGGTGGTATATAGCAGTGAAAACTGTAGTGGTAAGCTAAGCTGTAGGTTACAGGTTCGAATCCTGTTAGGAGCACTAATAACATTATAACATGGAAAAAATAAAAACGTACTGCTCGAATTGTCGCAAAGAAACTATTCATGTAATTTGAACAGAAGATGGATACGGAGCTTATGGTGTCTGTAGAGTAATTTCTTCAATATTATCGTTAGGAATGTCCAACTTATATTGTGATACTATTTGTAAGTGCCTAAGCTGTAATAGAAAAAGAATAATCAAGTAACGAAAATTTTATCTAACTAAAATATAATTTATGGAATTCTTATATTGCTGGGTTATATGTATAATTATTAATCATATTATTCTCTATGTTTATTGGAGGATAAAATCTAAAGAAGGAACTACTCTAGGAGATATGTATTTATACTATACTGAGGATAAATATATTAGTAATTTTATCTTTATAGTATTCGTTTGGACTCCTTTAAATTTTATTCCAATTATTGCTTGTATTATATTAATAATTTTTAGTTTATTTTCTCATTTAAGAATTAGATGACTATGAAAATACTTCTTTGGGTAGATGACGCCCGTAATCCAATGGAAGATGATTGAATGAACTTCAGTCCAATTGGAAGAAATTGTAAAGTTGTATGGGCCCAATCTTATCAAGAAGCAATTGATTTTCTTGAAAAAGAATGGCCTGACTCTATTTGCTTGGATCATGATTTAGGAGAGGAAAAATCTGGATATGATATAGCCAAGTATATTGTAGATAAATGTATAGATGAAGGGTATATCCTTCCACAATTTGCAAGTCAATCTGCAAATCCTGTAGGTCGAGCAAACATCTTAGGAATATTAAATAACTATAAAAGAATAACTCAGAAAATTTTAACTTGGTAATAATGGAATCACATATTACTTTTGATACTGCTAAACTTGCAAAGGAAAAACATTATATGGATGGAAATAGAATATCCAAACTATTTCCAAAATTAGGATATGTAAATTGTAGCCCTTGTTATGATGAAAAAGGAGTGCTTTGGAATTGTAAGTTTTATGATCCTACAGATAATTATTATTTAGCTCCAACTCAATCTAAACTTCAAAAATGGTTAAGAGATATTCATAAAATACATATTATAATAATTCCCACTATTCATGGATATTGGACATACAAAATCGTTGATATTCAGATGGATCCTTCTAAGAAAATTGTAAGACCTCCTCATAGTATAGAGGCAAGTGGAGTAGATTATAATACATATGAAGAAGCTTTAGAATCAGCTTTTTTGGAAGCTTTAAAAACATGGATATACCTTCTAAAATTTTAGCTTATTGGGTTCCTTCTATAGTAGTTATACTTATAAGTTTGAATCTACATTACTCTGAATTTAGTAACTATGTAAATACTAATTCATATCAATGTGAGATTATAGGAGGAGAAAAGATATCTGGAGGCTATAAAACTAATGGTAAGATGTATCTTATTGCAAAAGATATAAAAACTAATAAAATACTTAGTTTTGAGGCTACTCCAGAAGATTACCATATGTACCATAACAAACCTGGTGCTATATTAACATATAAACTTAAAGGGTGGGTAGTATCTAATAACAAAACATACAAAGTGTATAGAGATATTTTTATAGTGTCAATTGCTCTTTTATTTGCAATTACTATAGGATCTCTAATAATGTCAGAGTATGATTCAACTTTTATACATTTTGCAAAATCTTCAGCTATTTTATTTGTTACTACTATTATCTCTTATAATCTTATTATATAATATGATTTATGATCCAAAAACTAATATTGTCTTTTGGGATGAACTTTTAAAAATTCCCGAGTTTAAAGCATTATCAGAAACTCCTCAGAATATACTTTGGCATAAAGAGGGAGACGCTTTCACCCATACTTGTATGGTTACAAAATGTATGTTGAAGCATATTGAAAATAGTAATGAAGTACTTTTTCAAGACATAGACTATCGAAATATTCTAGTCTTTGCTGCTCTATTACATGATATAGGTAAACCAGTTACTACAAAAAAGGAAGAAGATGGACTTTATCACTGCAAGGACCACGCTATTAAAGGAGTTCCAATTGCAGAACATATCTTAGATGTATACGTCTCTGATATTAAGCCTCAATATAAGAGGGCTATTCTTTCTTTGGTAAGGTGTCACATGCAACCTCTCTATATTTTAAAACAAAGAGATATCAAGTCAGCTATTTTAAGATTAGTTAATAATTTAGAGTATATCGACTTTGAAGCATTGCTACTATTAAAGAAATGTGATTGTGAAGGATCAATACCTGAATCAGATGATCACCATGAGGAAACTTTGAGGAGTGTACGTGAATTATATTATGAGGTGTGTAGTTATCCCGCACAAACTAAAGTTTGGATTGAGAAGTTAAAAGATACTAATACTTGTAATTATAAACCAGGTTGTCATCCAAATGGAATCAATAAAGGATATCTTACTCAAGGATATTTAAGTCTGCCTATAACCGTAGGATTCAGAACTTGTCTTGGATTTTGCTTTTCAACTTCTCCTGTAACCAAGATCGTAGATAAAAACCATTTTCATACTCAAAATTCCGTATATAAAATTACAGAAGTAAAAGATAGTGAGCTCTAATTTGTTATGGCTCCTAAACTATAAGTGATAAAAAATTAAACTATGCATTATTTATTATATAATGGTAACAGTACAAATACTGTTTTATTTATCTTAAGCAGGCACGGATATACATTAAACTATCCTAAGGTAAGTATATCTTTATTACTTTCAGGACACCCTTATAAGATTTTAATTGATACGAATAAAAAATCTTATTATGTTGTCGCATATAATCAAAATATTCATTACCTTACTGGAGATAGTAATGTTTTTTGCTCAGATGATCATAATACTATCTTTAGGGAATTAGGTATTAATAATATAGAAAAGAACCAGCTTGCTCTACATAGTAACATTATTCTAAGGTCAGAAGAGGATCTATTACGATTACTTGATTCACCTAAATTAGGATCAAACGAAATATCTATTATGGATCAGTTTAAAGAAATTCTAGGTAAAGAAGAAAATAAGCTTGAAGATAATGAAACAGATTCTAATCTTAATGATGATTTTAAGTCTGAGTTTTTACCAGGACGAATAGTACAGTTAACAGTTAGAAACCAAGAATACCTCGGATTTATTATCTCCTCTGGAACTATTATTTATGTTAACAATAAAGGAGAAATTAAAGGTTATTTAAGGGGCTGCTTAGATTCCCCTAAAGATGGTAACTTCTATCAAGTTAAGAAGATCTTTGTTCCAACACCATATTGTTTCAAGCTTAGTGACTATAAGAAAATGGATGTTGCTTGGCCAAAAGTAAAAAATAAGGTTGTAAAGAAAACAGTCTCAGAAATTGAGGAAGAACTTGGACTAGAACCAGGTACTTTAGAGATTCAACAGTAAAGCAAAATTGAAATTCTGTTTTTATCATGGGTAAATTTATTCGAGGTAATCAATTAGACGAATATAATAGGTACGAGGAAGAGATTACTCGTCCAAATAAGAAAAAGAAAGTAAAAAAGTTTAGGGATACTGAAGAACAGAAAAACAAACTAATTAAAAGAGACTAAAAATGACGTATGGGTTAAATGATATTTGTTTAGTACCAGCTAGAACCAGTAGAGTAGAACATCGTGCAGACTGTAATCCATATAACTTTGATGGTATGTTACCGTTATTTACTGCTCCCATGAATTCTATTGTTAATGAAAATAATTATGAAGTTTTTCTTAGAAATAAGATCAATACAATTATTCCAAGGGGAGTAGATTATGGCAAACGATGGGAGTTGTCTACAAGGACGTTCGTTGCACTTGGCTTGTCTGAGTTTGAGAAATTTATTATAGACTTTGAAAATATATATGATACTACAAGTGATATCCGTTATGTGTGCATTGATATTGCTAATGGCCATATGTTAAAGTTAATTGATCTATGCTCACGAGCAAAGTCTATGTTTGGAGGTCGATTGTCACTGATGGCGGGTAATATTGCGAACCCTGATACTTATACTGATTATTCACTAGCAGGAATTGATTTTGTACGAATAGGTATCGGAGGAGGTTCTGTATGTACTACTTCTGCTAATGGTGGAATACACTATGCAATGGCTTCTTTAATTAAAGAAGTTGCTGATAAAAAGTGGGCTATAGAAAAATGTATTGAAGAAACAAAAGTAGTTAATATAGCGGGTGACTCTGGTTTTTACTTGGGTTGTAACTCAATAACTCATCCATACAAAAGTGTTCCATTTATTATTGCGGACGGAGGATTTGATAATTATGATAAGATTATTAAAGCACTAGCTCTTGGAGCTGATTATGTAATGGTTGGGAAACTCTTTGCACAATCTCAAGAAGCCTGTGGAGAGTTACTACCTGTTACAGATCCAAATCTAGGACTCAGGCGTAAATACTATGGTATGTCTACTAAAAAAGCACAGATAGAAATAGGAAACCAAAAACTCAAAACTGCTGAGGGTATTGAAACCACAGTTCCAGTTTTGTATAAGTTACAAGATTGGTGTGAAAATTTCGTTGACTACTTAAGGTCAATGATGAGTTATTCAGATTCTTTTGACCTTTTAGAGTTTAGAAAGACTAAATATAGAATTGTTAGTCCATTAGAATATTTATCATTTTTCAAATAAAAATAAAAATAGTTATGTTTGAACAAGGAGACAAAGTTATCATTAAAAATCTTGATTGTTTACTTAAGGATAATCTACTCAAGGAAGCACCTGACTTAGAAGGTGTTTATTGTAACAAAGACATGAAATATGTCTTATTTTCTGATTTTCCCTATTTTGGTAATGTTGCTGTTATTGAGGATGTAGATAAGAATGACCCAGATATTCCATATTTTCTATCTATAGGCATATGGGTACCTGAATTTATGATTATCCCATATGACGAGGTTGTTCCTAACCCTGAACCTAAAGCTATCCCAGTAGAGGATAATATTGACCAAAAGGTATATATTAATAAATTTAATAATAAACCATTTGGAAAAGTATTCCTCAAATTAATTGCTCTTGATAAGAAGGTCGCAGAATTCTCGGCCACTCAATTTAGCAAACTAAAAAAACACGAACTACAGTATATTGCAAAGCTTTTACAGGACCATGGGGCTGAATTTGCTGATTATAATAAGTTAACCCAGAAGGAACTGGCTGTGTACTGCTATAATAAGGCATTAGAACTATAGTATGTTAAAACTTCGAGTTTTCAGTCCAAATACAAGTTGTGCTCCTTTACGTAGTATACCTTTTAATCAAAGAGTACTACTACGTTTAGGGAGCACAACTCCTTTAATTTCTAAATATAAATATTTAGAAATTAATACTATAGAGGGAGTTAAAACTTCTGGGAACAAAATATTAATGAAGCAGGCCTTTGACAAGGCAGGTGTATCTCATAGTGAGTGGATTAGTTCTTCTAACAAAGCAAGTATTTATAAGTTTTTCATGCAGCACAAAATTCTTATAGCAAAACATAAACATTCATCGAAAGGGAAGAATATTTATTATATTGATAATCCCAAATCTTTAGACGATCTATGTAATAATGTCAATATAAAAGATTTTGTGTTTGAAAAGTATTACTTCTTTCCAAATGAATATAGAGTACATGTTGATGTTCATCATGGTTGTTTCTATGCCTGTAAAAAGGTGTTGAGACAAGATGCTGAAATACAGTGGCATAAACATGCTGACAACTCAACATTTGTTTTAGTAACGAGAGAGCACAAATTACCTGGATGTTGGGAAAATATAATTAGTGATTGTATTAAGGCATTAAAGCAAATGAACCTTACAATTGCCTGCTTTGATATATTGTGCGGTGGTGATAGTTATATCATTGTTGAAAGTAATACAGCTCCTTCTCTGGCTTCTTTTGGGATAACTTATTATGGGAATCATTTAAAAAAATACTATGATACTAGATTTTAGAGGAAAAGAATATAAATGTAATTACTATGCTGGTAATTACTTTTATGAAAATATGGTTTGTTTTAGTAACGGGTGTGATCAAGGAAGATTTAATGATTATTATTATGCTACTATTATATGGCCTAGAGGTAAACAAGTTCAGCTTAATTACTGTGCATTTGATACGGGAACATTAATTGAGTACTTTAAGGAAATCTCAAGACTACTAGGGTTTACATTAATATCTCTTGTACGGAGGGAACATTCATACAAATTACAATTTAAGTGTGCTCCTGACTGTAGATTCTTTGTCTACGTTGCTATGTATATTAGATATGTATACGAAAATCCTTTTTGGTTATTATTACACGCTGCATGGCAAAATAGAGCAAACTTCCCAGAATTGGATATTACTCAAATTATGCAACTTTATATTACATTGTTTTATGATGGAAGAAGATGTCATTGCCCAGGATTATATGGCCTAACATTTTATAACATTAATCCTAAGTGCCAGTTTAGTTTAATTAAAAGAGACTTTAACTATAATGAAAGTTTTTGTAAGATTATAGCTAAACATAGTAGTTTGTGCCATTTGCTTCGAGTATTTAACTCGAAGCAATTACCTCAAATTGTCAAGGGAATTAATTTTATAGCGAATGAATACTATGCTAAAAACAAAAAAAGTATATGTCGTTGGTAATCAAGTACACTATGCTAATTTTATTACTAAGCGTGAGCTAGTAGATGATATTAACGATGCAGATATTGTTATTTTTACAGGTGGAGAAGATGTACACCCTTCTTTGTATAACTGTAAACCTCATCCTACTACTTGTGCTAATTTACAAAGGGATCTCGCAGAAAAGAAAGAATTTGAGAAAATCAGACCTGATCAGTTAGCTGTGGGGATCTGCCGAGGCAGTCAATATTTATGTATTATGAATGGTGGTATACTTATTCAGAATGTAGAAAATCATACTATTCGAACAACTCACCCTATTACAGAGGTAAGTACGAATAAAATATATGAAATTACTAGTACACATCATCAAATGCAGTATCCATTTATAATACCAGCTAAGTATTGGACATGTTTGTTTTATTCAACTGGTCGTCGGTCAAGTATATATGAGGGAGATAATGTTAAGCTTCCTCCTTATGAACCTGAAATTGTTTTGTATGACAGGCCAAATCTTCCAAAGTGTTTGGCTATCCAAGGACATCCTGAATATATGAGACCTGAATCACCAATTGTTATAAGAATAAATGAAATAATTGATAAATTAATATCAGATGAAAATTAAAAACGTTACAGTAGGAGCGGACCCTGAGTTGTTCATTTTTAATACAAAAACAAACCAAGTAGTATCCGCAATTGGAATAATTCCAGGGGAAAAAGGTAAACCATATACTAAAGGTATGCCAAAAGGATTTGGTGTAGAGATTGATTGTATTTTGGGAGAATTTAATATTCCGCCCTGTACTTCTGGTAATGAGTTTGTAGATTCTATTAAATATATGAAAGATTGGATTCGTAATTGGATTAAACAATTCGATAACAATCTTGATATTTGTTGTAGTGCATCTATGCCTGTATCTGAAGATCAGTTACTTGATCCTAAAGCAAATGAAATTGGATGTTCTAGTGATTATAATGCTTATACGGAGCGTGAAAACGATAAGCCGCAAGGTTATCCTGATAATAGAAGAGTGGCAGGTCAAATGTGGGCCCGAAGGTATAGTAATATATCTTAAGAATAGTTCAAAAACGGTGAACGAGAATTGTATCAAAATATTTACAAATTAAAATAATTTTATGTAGTTTTGTTGGTGTATAATATCATATATTATGAAAGAATCAACAAAACAAATACTAAATTATCTTAATAAAGGATACACTATGATAGATGTATCCAAAATACTTAATATCAACTATAAAACAGTTGAAAGTATAAAAAGACGTTATAAAGTAGATGTTAACAAAGTTTCTCAGAGTAAAGCAAATTATCATTTCTTAGAAATTATAGATAATGATATAAAAGCATATATTCTTGGTTTCTTTATAGCAGATGGGTGTATTGGGAAAGAGGGTAGATTCTCTTTTAATATTTCCAAAGAAGATGAATATATTTTACATAAAATAAAAGATTGTTTTATAGCTAATTCAGTGGTTTATAAAAATAATCAAAATGGAGTAAAATTTAGAAAGGAACAAGCGATTTATAGATTTACATCTCGTCCTTTATTATCTATTCTTGAAAAGAAGTATAATATACATCCTAGAAAGACATATAACTCTTCATTTCAGTTCCCTTTTAAAACAATTCCAACTAAATATCATGGAAGTTTTATTAGGGGCTTATGAGATGGGGATGGTTGTTATGAGTCTTACAAAAGCATATTTAATCCTAGCTGTTGCATAAATAGCAAACTGTTTGCAGAGCAAATAGGAAATATTATAAAGAATAATACAGGATTAGATTATAAGATTTATGAGCACCAAGGCAAAACTTGTAAATATTATGTATTACGTCTACATGCAAATAGAATTAACAAACTAGAAAAAATTCGAAAACTTTATAATTTTTTATATTCTGAAGATACTATTTCTTTAAAACGTAAAAAAGATAAAGTTATTAGATATCTTGAATACCGTGCTAATTTAGCTGTTAACAAGGCTAAACAGTGTAAAGCGTAGAGATTGAAACTTAGAAATAAGAATAAAATATCTCCAAGAGTGAACTACCCATACAGATAAAGCTGATGGTGAAAATGTACGCTGAACTATAGAAATACAATAGATCTATAGAATCTAGGGATAAAAAGCCTTAGAGATAACAATTTTGTCACACATTCACATAGGATATGATAACCCTGATTTTGATACATCTGTTAAGCTTATTAAGTTCTTTGATCTATGCTGCGGAGTTCCTTCTGTATTATATGATAGAGATACTTTTAGAAGAACTCTATATGGTCAAGCAGGAAGTTTCCGTTGTCCTAAGTGGGGAGCAGAAGCAAGATGTCTAAGTAGCTTTATGCTTAATGACGAATATCTTCCAATGATTTATAAACAAACTATGTTAGCTGTAGATATGTTTAATGAAGGATTTCCTTTGCCAGAAGGAGATTTAGTTCAAAAGTGTATTAACACATCTAATAAAGTACTGGCAGAACATCTAATTAAACTTTACGGAATATGTGTGGACTAGCTGGAATAATTTCTACTGAAAAGACTGAATTTAACATAAACCACTTTAATATACTTGGAACCCTAAACGATGAAAGAGGGGGAGATAGTTGTGGTATTTTTATTGACGGTAAGGTAGAATATGGAGTTGGTAACAGAGAATTATTTAGGAACTTTACTACTAGTATAAATTATCCAAAGTCAGCTTCTATTGCTTTATTACATTGTCGAAAGGCCTCTCCTGGATATCCTGTGAATTTAGATCAGGCTCAACCAGTTGTTATTAGACGTGATAACAAAATTGAGTTTGTACTAATGCATAATGGTACTATTCTTAATATTAGAGAATTATCTAATAAATATCTTCCAGAATCTAATACTCTTGGTATGTCTGATTCTCAAATTTTGGCAGAAATTATTTATAGACATGGATATAATGTTCTAGAAGAGTATACAGGTTGTGCTGTTCTTATAATGGTAGATTATAGATCTTTGACTCCAAAAGTACTCATGTTCAAAGGGAGCTCTTGTTATAATGAAAATAAAACAAAATCTGAGCGACCTTTAGTTTATATGATTAACGAGGGTAAATTTTATTTTTCGTCGATGTATGCTTCTCTATATTGCATCAACTGTAAAAAAACAATCTATGAATTTCCTATAAATAAGTTATGTCAAATTAAGGATAACAAGGTTTACTGTGTTAGAAATATTAACCGTGAAAAATTAAAGAGAGAACTTTACATACCAGTATACGGTGCTTCTTATAAGAATAATTCTCCAGCATATACCTCTGATAGCTTATATTACAGTCAAACTACAGGTACGTATATGTTAAATGGAATTCCAGCACACGGTATATATCTAGCTTATCCTTCTGGGTATTTAGTACCCGAAACACATGCTGGCTCTAATGCATATGGACATACTTTCTACTTCTTCTATGGGCGATTGTTACCCAATAAAGAAAGTTATGATTTCCTTGAAAATATAGATGACCTTTTTACAGATGATGTTCTTCCTGTTTATTGTCCTGAAGTTATTGATTACTTTGCATATAATCCTAGAATTATTAATGGTGTCTTAACTACTGTTGATAAAGACTTCAATTATATGAAGTACATAGAAGGATCATATGTTACTCTATTTAATGCTCCTGATAAAGTTAATGTAAAAGATGGAGTAAGTTCTACAACATATACCTATGCTCCTAGCGCTTTGGAGATTTTTAAGAATGATGCAGAAAATACAACATTCAATTTTGAAGTACTAGAAACACAGATTTTACAATTTATAACTAATAGACTTGTTGATTTAGATGCTGTATAATAATACTAAAAAAAGGTGGGAAATGGGAGGCGCCTTGCTAAGAGGTGTGATCTATATTGATTATGTATATGTAGAATATGGTTATTTTGAAACAGACTCACTGAATGTTCCTCTAGTAATAGACGGGGAAATTATCTATTTGGAAAGACGTGAGAACTGCAAAATACCATTATATTGGGCAAATAATATTTGTTGCTATACGATAGATTTAAACCTAGCTAATAATATCGTTACAGATTCTAAATGTGTGTTTAATTATCCGATAGATAGATGTTACAATTTTTCAAAACTATCTTTAAAACCTAAGGATATTAAATTAATACCTGATAAGGAATTTACATATATTAAGGACTTTACCTTTGGCCTTGAATATGAAACATCTGCAGGAAACATACCTTGGTTAAGTTGTATTGATACAAATCTAGTACCACTCTATGATGGTTCAATTGATGGGCATGAATATGTAACTTTTCCATTAACACATGTGGATTTACCTATTATTAAACAGCATTTGAAACTGCTTGAAAGGTACACGTTTTACAATAAAAACTGTTCTTTGCATATTCATTTTGGTAACTTTCCAATTAATAAAAGTTATATTAGTCGTCTGTGTAAGTTCTGGTGCCATTTTCAATGGTCTATTGGTATGTACGTACCAAGCTATAGTTACTGTACAGAACGCTATAAAAGTAATGGTAAAGCTTACAATAAACCTTTTCCGAGTATTGCATCTCTCTCTACATTCTACAAAAGGTTTACTGGTAATGAGTATAATGATGATCAAAGTTTTTATTTGCCAAATTTGTATGATTCAACGGAGGAGCGTAAGTGGGAAGTGCGTGGTAGATATTTTAATATGAATATAATGCACTTAATTTCAGGTGATGCTCATAAAACTGTAGAATTCAGATTTTTAAGACCCACTACAGATTACTCTGAAATTAAGTGGTACCTGCTTATATTAAGTGCTTTCTTAAAATATGTTATAAATTCAAAGGATAGTAACTATAAAAAAATAACAGTTGACAAGGTTATTGATTTTACTTTTCCAAAGGATATAGCAGATAAGTTAAAATCAGAGGGGCGTAAACTGTATCATCTTCATAAAGTACAGCTGAGTTACTGTGACCCTGGGGGGGTTAACCAATATCGTAAAGAGATTTATTTAACCAAAATTCGCAAATTTTCTTTATAATTTGTTAATTAAATCTTTGATTGTTCACAGATTTTTACTATCTTTGCTGTATAACTAAAGGTAACAAACAGGAGCTTAGTGTAATGGTAGCACAGCGGTCTTTAGCTAAATGAAATTATGAGTGATTGAAAAACAATTGAAAAGGGTTACCTAGGTAGCCTGCTAGTAGAACAGAAATTTATTGAAAACGGGTATAATCTATTTAAACCTGTTTTGGAGAATGGAAAAGTAGATTTAATTGCAGAAAAAGATAATAAATATATTAAACTGCAAATTAAAACTGTCCAAATAGAAAGTAATGGTAGAAGAATAATTCCAGTGAGAAAAATATCCCATAATATGGGATAATATAAAGTAAAACTGTATACTGAAAAAGATATAGATTATTTTATTGGAGTTGACTTAGATACTAAAGACTTATATATTTTACCTGTGCATTTCTCTTCTCAGTATAAAAGTTCTATTGGCATAAACAATTGTCAAAATTACAAAAATAATTTCAAACAAATGGAGCCTATTGGTGGAAACACTAATAGTGAACACGATGATAACGTTGAATCCTTAACAGATAATGCTGATGGTAACGACGTCGGAATAGAATAAAAATTCTAGCCGCTAGAGAGCAGATAATCGTGCACCTAAGTTGAAAAATATGGTGAAGAAGTGCTCCAGACCACAAACAGAAATGGTAGTGAAAACTATGGTGGTAAGCAAAACCGTAAACGGGAGCCTCCAAAACTCCAGGTGAGGGTTCGAATCCTTCAGCTCCTGCAACTTATTGAATATCGAGGCATTAGTTTTCTAATGCCTTATTTTTTAATATTATTACTATGCTTATAAATAGATTATTAAGGGATAGTGGTTATATCTTCATTCAAAATGTAGATCCTCTATATATTAAAATGATAATAGATATAGGTTCTTATCCAATATTTACATATACCCATAGGAGTCATAAAAGTATATATATTGGAAGTAAGCTTGATGATTATAGTTTTCTTATAGGAGAAGAATGTTGTAACCTTATCTATAATTCACACAACTATCCTTTATTTAACTTTGGTGTATGTACAGTTTCTGATATAAAGTATGTTCTAAAAATGTCAATGGCTCATACTCTGTCAAAATTTCCCATTATGTACTTTAATTAATGTAATAACGTTAACAGATATGTTATGAAGAAAATTATATGAAGAATACTAAGTTATGCTATATTGATCTTGACTATTGTACTTATGTGACAGAAAATAAATAATCTAAATATAGCATTAGACAACGCAGTTAACAATACAAAGGCATATGCTGCAGAAAATTCATGATTGAAGAAAAACAATAGGGCTTTCAAACTTTCAATTGAGCAATTGGAGTACTATGGCGATTCTTTAATGCTTGAAATGAAAAAAGTGGCTAATGAAAACAAAATCAAGGATAATAAAATTAAAGCTTTACAATATCAATTAGAGCACTTTTCTAAGAAAGATACTATCGTTATTAGAGATACAATATTTAGAGAACCTGGGTTTGTGTTAGATACTTGTATTGTAGATAAATGGAACAGAAGTTGTTTACATCTTTCCTATCCAGGCACAATAGCTTTAAGTAACGAGTATAATAATGAAAAGTATATAACTCTAAGTTCCCATAAAGAACCTGTTAAACCACGAAAATGGTTTCTACCACGATGGTTTACTAGGAAACATACTGTTATAGAAGTTATTATTATAGATCAGAATCCTTACGTTACTACTCCTAAACAGAGATATATTGAAATAATAGATAACTAAAATGAAAATTAGTATAGAAACCAAATTTGATATTGGGCAGATAGTATATATTTGTCAAAAGACTCCTAGATTTGAAGAGGGAGCTTTCGTAGACACTTATGCTGTAGATACTGCTCCTAGAACAGTTAAAGATATTATAGTTTCATATTTAGATTCTGGTCCCCATATATTTTATGTTTTTGAGGACATAATAACAATGATTCCAGAATATCTTGTTTTTAGTACATTAGAAAAGGCTGAAGAATGGTGTAACAATTATGAATAAGTATATAGATTGCTCTAAGTTAGGAAAGATAAAGGAATCTGAGTTCTCTGAATTGTTACTATCTCAGGTTGGAGGAACCATTCAGATTCCATCTAAGTATCAAGATATGTATGATCATATTGATATTATATGAAAGTATAATAATAGAACTTTTACATTTGACGTCAAGAGCGCAAAAAAAAATCGTAGAGCTGATAATACTCCAGATTATAATATCAGCTGAGTGGAGCTAAAAAATGTTCGAGGAAATCCTGGATGACTATTTGGAAAGGCTGATTATATAGCATTTGAAGGAGAGAAAGATTGAATCGTATGTAGACGAACTGATATAATTAAACTAATTGATTCTAAGGTAACAAATAAAAGTATAGATAAATCTAGGTCTTTATATACTTATTACCAAAGAGATGGTAGACAAGATATAGTTGTTAAAGTATTATCTAGTGATTTACGGAGCATTTCTAGAATATCATTTATGAAAAATATAGTAACTTAATTATATTTAATATTATCTTAGTATGTCGAAGAGTTATAAGGTTCCAGTTTACAAGGATAAAGGTATAAAGAATATTTATCATCGACTTGTTAAAAGAAGAATGAGGAATTACTTAAAAAGTAATTTTTTTAAACTTCAAGATAAAGACTTTGATTGTAACATTCCTAATCCTAGAACAATAGTTAATGATTATAATTACTGTGATTATATATTTGATGCTAGATTTGGTAAAAATCTAGAAAAATGGAGGTCTAAGCTTTCTAGGAAGTAACAATTTAAAATGTAAATCATAAAAAATAAAAAAGATATGAGTAGAGTAGTTAAGTATTATTACAGTGCCCCTGTATATCAAGGTACTGTTTCTGTGAATCCTATTATCGAGAAAACTGTTGTTTATGATGTTAAACCATGTCGTAGGTATACTATGGCTGCAGTTTATGATGATAATAGTCATACTATTAAGTTTGGACTTGCAGTATGTCAGCCTGTAGATAACTTTAATAAAGCTATTGGTCGAAAGATTGCTGGGCGTAATGCTTTAGAGAATCCGTTTCATGTTATTGAAAACTTTGGAGGTCGTAGAAATGACTATGCTGATGAAGTCATGAGTATTATGATAGAAAAGGAGAAGAACCTTTTAAAAAGACATAATCCTAAGCTTTTTAATTCCAATTATTTTGTTGAGTAATGGTTGACATCATTTTTAATGGTTATATTAGTATAGAAGATAAAAACAAAGATGCATTTATAGAAGATTTTAATAACTTTCTAGTTTCTAGAGAGGCTGCCTTTAAGGGAACTATAAGAGTTATTGAGTTTGACGATGCTGAAATTATTGATGATTAGAATCTATACTGATGGAAGTTACAAACCAACAACAGACCAAGGGGGTTATGCCTCTATAATTACTGAGGACAACAAAGTAATTAAGATTTTATATCAAGGTTATATACATACTACTAACAATAGAGCAGAATTAATGGGAGTTCTATACTCCTTAGAATATTTTAAGGAACCTAGGAATTTAGAAATATATTCTGATTCAAGTTATATTGTTAGTAGTATTAACAATGGTCATGTATATAGATGAATTGCAGAGCAAGATAATTCAAAGAAGAATATGGATCTATGAGTTAAAATAGTTAATCTATTACACTTTCATAAAGTAAAGTTCTTTTGATTAAAAGGCCACAATAATAATAAATTTAATGAACTTGCAGATTGTTATGCTAATATTGCTGCAACAGTAATCAATCCAAAGGAAGATATTAAACAGAATTAACTATGGAAAAGAAATTAACTTTGAAAAGAGTTGGTAATCATTGGTATCCTTGTGTTAATCACATGAGAGGGTATATTGATGGATTTGACAAAAAAACTGACAGGTACTTATCTATCATTGATGTTTGTGGAAGTGAAGAACTTACAGTAGAGTTTGAGAATCTAGGTATTGAACTTGAGGGTATAAATATTATCTATTTTAATGAACAAGATATTACTAGGTATTTAACTACTGATGATAGTTTTGATCTTAGATTTGTAATTAATAATCATGAATTCACAATATATTCTGATATTTACTGGTTATTAGAAAATCAATTTAACTTTAACTTTCATAAGGAGAGTTATAGGATCCATATTTACTAGATAGCAGAAATGTTTTATACTTTAAATTACCTAATTTATGATAATTAAAAATGAGGCAAATGATCCTGTAGAAAAAAAGGATGTTAGTAGACGTGAATGCACTTTAAGTGCTGAAATTCAAAAACTACTTCTTCGTCAGCTTAAACATGAATTGCAAAATCATAATGCGTATATGAATTTTGCAAATTACTTTGGTGTTAGAGGATTTGTTATTCTTGAAGAGTATTACAAACAAAGAGCAGATGAAGAATACTTACATCATTCCTGGATTCGTAAATATTTAAATGAAAACGATGCAGAGTATATTTATCCTACTATTGAGCAGTTTGATAAGAAAGTAGAAGATATGGTAGATCCTTTTAAGATTACCGTAGATCTTGAAATTGAAACTACTCAAATGATTAATGAAATTGTTGATCAGGCAGCTAATGAGAGTGATTGGGCTACTTTCAACTGGTTGAACGGGCATGATAAAGAGACAGGAATGTTAGTGAACGAGCAGGTAGAATTCTGCCTGTCTGCTTAGAAATAAGTAGAATAGAATAAATCAAAAACGGTGAAGGCTGAGATGCTAATACCGTGCTAAACTTAATAGTAATATATTAAGTCAGTGTAACGCATAGGTTTTGAACCTAATTTGTTTGTGAGTCTGAAAAAGAATTTGTATATTTGTACTATGTTTAATTAAAATATTATGATATATGACAAATAACAAACAAATTTATGAAAATAAAATTATGACTTCAAATAGTTCTGGAGATTTTATCATTCTAGAATATATTGATTCATATAATGTAATAATAAAATTTTTACAAACAGGTACTATTATTACTGCTGAACTAGGTAATCTAAAAAAGGGCTCTGTTAAAGATCCTTATTATCCGTCTGTATACAATACAGGTTATTTTGGAGTAGGTCAATATAGTTCTAGGGACAAAAACGGTAAACAAACTCGATGTTATAAAATTTGGAAAGAAATGATTGGAAGATGTTATTGTCCAAAAGTTTCTGAATATAATAACTATGGAGGAAATGGAGTTACTGTTTGTAAAGAATGATTAAATTTTCAGAATTTTGCAGATTGATATTATAATAATTGTTATAACGAATCATTTGTTATAGATAAAGATTTCTTGGTAAAGGGGAATAAAATTTATTCTCCAAATTATTGTTGTTTTATCCCAAAGGAAATTAATACTGCTATTACTTGAAGATTTCAATGTAGAGGTAATACTCCAATAGGAGTCAGAATCAAAAACAATAAAATAATTGCTCAAATTAATTATATGAATAAGAAAAAACATATAGGAACTTTTTCTACAATTGAAGAAGCATTTAGAGCATATAAGAAAGAGAAAGAAACTTGTTTAAAGGAATATGCTAACAAATATAAAAATATACTTCCAAAACAGGTATACAACGCTATATACAATTATAAAATATTAATAACAGATTAGAATAAAATAAACCCACGAGTGATTTACCCTTAACAGATAATGCTGAAGGTGAAAATATATGCTGAGCTTATACAAAATGAAGTATAAGAAGTATAGATAAAAAGCTATACGATAACAAAATTGAGAAGAAGAATCTATTAGCCGTACTGTTCTAGATATAGCAGAAACTGAGGGCTCTTGGCTTAGAAAGGAAAAATCTATTATGAATGCCTATAAGGGAGACATAGACTAATATGTCCATATTAGAGCTCGAACAGCATAACATAATTGTCTACAGAAACGATCCTAATTATATTAAAGCCTGTTTAAATATTGGAATGGGGGTGTTAGCATATGTACCAAAAACTAAATTCAACTCTAGTTTTGGACTAAAAATAGTCTTTAGAGTTAGTAATGTGAATATCTTGCCACCATATCTTCTAAAATTTGATATAAACCTTCTTAGTAATCCTGAGGAATCATGTTTTTATCTTAGTGATATTAAGTATAAGAATGAGTTCTTTTATTGTATTAATATCTTTAACTCTTATAGATATTATATAGAGATTAACAACAAAATATATAATATTTATTCCCTTCCAATCGGAGGGTTTAAAATATAAAAAGTTATGACAATTAATCTTCCTGATACAATTAAAGACCTCTACATAGTTGGAGATGTACATGGAGAATGGAATTCAGTTATACATAACATTCGACAATATAAAATAAAAAATTCAGTATTTATTTTCTGCGGAGATGTGGGAATAGGATTTGAGCGGTTGAAATATTATACAGATCATGTAATTCCTGAATTACATAAAGTATTAAAAAAGTTTAATGATATATTTATTTGGATTAGAGGAAATCACAGTAACCCAAAGTATTACAATAATCAACTTATTAATACTAATTATGTTAAGTGTGTTCCTGACTATACTATAATAAATACTTGTAATCTTAATATTCTTTGTATTGGAGGAGCTACATCTGTAGATAGAATTATTAGGAAGCAAAATGATTCTGTTAATATAGTTAGATATATGAAGTATCACAATTGTGACTATAAAACAGCAGAACTAAATGCTCTTAAGACATATTGGGAAGATGAAATTGTTCAATATCAACCTAAAGTTGATACTAAAATAGATATTATCTGTTCTCACACATCTCCATCATTTTGTTTTCCAACAGATAAAGGAGGTATTGTAAGCGAGTTTGCTCAATATGATAATGAATTATTAAAGGACATAGAAGAAGAGAGAGCTATTATGGATAGGATCTATAATGATTATAAAGATGATATTACTAATTGGTATTATGGACATTTTCATCAAAGCAATACTCAAACTGTAGGTAATATCTGTTTTCGATTACTTAACATTGGAGAAATCTGTAGATATTATGACCCCTCAAACAGTAACAATATATTGTAAGGTCTTAGTTATTCAAGAAGGACAATATACTGAAATAGTTGTTGAAGACCTAAATCGTAATATAACAGACGATTTAAAATATGTTACAATAGTTAGACTTCCAAACTGAGATACTGCTAATACATTTGAAGTTGGTGATATTGGTTACTTACAATTTCAATGTGTAGAAGGTGGGATTACTCAATGGTTTAACAAAAATTTAAAAGATTTTGAAGTTTATAATTATAGTAATAATTATTTTGTAAATTTCTTTAAACAAAAAGATATATGTAAACAAGACAAATTTGATTTTGAATAATATGAGTACAGAATTTGGTGAAAAATTGCAAAACGCAATGGATTCTATTGAATCCCTAACATGGAAAGATAAGAGTGGTAATGATATAAAACTTATGACAGCTCCTGAGGAAGATATTAGAAAGTGATATAAGCATTGTTATGAAATGCTATACAATTCAAATCCATGGTCTCCAGGAAAGTTTATCGTCAGAGAGAATATTCATAAAACATGGGATTCTTGTAATACAGAGTTATTTGTAAGATATCTCTTACATGATTGCGACACCGATATAAAAACAAAGAAAGATATTCTTGACTATATAAATAGTCAAAGATCCTCCCATGAAGAGGATATACTTAATGAATCTATTTCAGTTCTATTTAACGGACTTGAGCCTATTTTTGAAAAGGTAACTGTTAGCCGTCTCATGGACGCTTGTTTTGATAAACTTGATATTTTAAATAAGAAAATGATTACTGATAAGTTTATTTTAGCACAGGGAATCTGGCTAACGGATAATGAAAAGGTTGAGTTAACTGAGGTCGATAGTAATGGAAGAGTGCGTAACAGAATGGAGGTAATTAAGGAAAGATTATGTTTAAATCCTGATATTAAACTTAGGGTTAGTCCAACAGGATTATCTTTTTCTGAATTTCGCTCGTTAGTTCAGCTTACTTCTTTACCTAAGATAACATCATTATCAACAATTGCATTGAAGACTCTAAGAGATAAAATATTATTATTGTTAGACAATGATCTAAATTATCATATTAATAAATGGCATACTTTAATGTCTAATATTCAACGAGTAGCTGAAGCAAGAAATATTTCATTGCCAATATTTGAAAAGATAAGTAAAGTGTAATTTATTTTTATATCTAATCAATTTTTTGTATCTTTGATGAACCGAGACGAACGTCAGAAATTAAGTGTTCTCCGATGGATAGATGCTGGGGGGCGTGCAAGTGTAGTTGCAAGCACTGGATACGGTAATATTTGTAATTTTAAAAAATAATTTGTATATTTACATAAAATTAATTTTTAACTAAAAATATAATTACATGAGTAAATTTACAAATACAGAAGAATTAGAAATAGTTAATAAGTATAAAGAAAAAATATCTATAACTAAAATTGCAAAAGAATACAAATGTCATAATATTACTATTAAATATATTTTGTCAAAGTATAGAGTATATAAAATAAATTTATCAATAGATATTAACGATTTGATCACAGATTATAATAATAATATTTCTTTAACAAAAATGCAAAGTAAATATAAAATAAAAAGACAAGATATTGCTATGGCATTAATGTATGAAGGATATGATAT
>ULOI01060100.1_pt1 | contig 36714 bp, 38 predicted proteins | sample 1952231 | NCBI WGS metagenome assembly ULOI01 (sample SAMEA4835593, study PRJEB28245) | human gut metagenome | biome: gut microbiome; material: fecal sample | place: Denmark | collected 2008
CCAAACCCCTTTAACTCACTGAGTTTTATGGGTTTATTATTTTTCAATAAGCAACCAGTAAGCAACTTTCTCGAAAAACAAAGAAAAACGCGCCTGGCCTCACGGCCGGACGCGCTTAGGCTCACATTCTACTGGCAGTTCTATTTTTTCCTTTTGAGGTATAGGAAAAGCACCCACATGAGCAACGCGATACATACGCCTTGACCTAACCGGACAAACAGGGTGTCGTACCATTTCGTCGCTTGTTTAGAGGTTTCCTTTGCCTTTATCTGCGAGTTGTCTCGGATGCGCACTCCGTTAAGCTGCTCGGCATGGGTATCGGTGCTGTCCTTACTTTGGGTTATGCCCTTGCGTTGTTCGTTGCGGCTTTTGCGGTTGCTGTTTATTATCTTTACGCCTTCGATTGTTACGTTGCCGGCACTGTCGATGTTGACTCTGCCGCCGCCTTCCACAAATTCCACCACATCGGTACTCTCATGCTTTCCGACGGTCTTGGTGGTGTCTACGGTTGTCGTTGTGCTTAGCGTTGCGTCTATGGTCAGGGCGGCGGTATCAGCCACCGACACATCGTTAGCTATCTCCGTAGCCGTGACCGCCTTGCGTGATGAACACCCGGCGCATGCTATGAGAAGCACCAACAACATGATTATCGCCACAGCGCATCCGCCCATTACGCGGTTCTGCAACTGCCGCTCTTTCTCTATCTCGAATCTGTCTTTATACATGATAATACGGTTTATATATCCTTGTATTCGGGGATTGCGTCGAAGCAGGGACACTCCTTGACACGTTCCCACGGGTCTATGACACCGTTGCCGTTGGCATCCTTTGAAGCGAGGTCGCGGTGTCCCAGTATGACAGCCGAGGGATAGCGTCGGCGGAGTTCCTTAAGCACTTTGACCAATGAAGCTTTCTGTGCAGCGGTGCGGTTGTCCGTACCTCTGCCTTGAGGGTCTATGCCCCCGACGTAGCACACGTGGATGGTCGTGGCGTTATGCCCTTTGACCCCGTTGGAGGGCTGCGATTCGGGGTGGACGTTGTAGACGGTGCCGTCGGCCTCGACGATGTAGTGGTAGCCGGGGGCTTTCCATTTGAGGGTCTGCTTGTGGTAGCGCACTATGTCGGCGGCTTTCTGCCTCTGGCTCCCTGCGGAGCAGTGCAGCACGATGTGGGTTATCGTTCTCATCTGTGTGTTTTGTTTTATTGGTTAATATTGGTTAATACTGGAGTTTCATGTCAGTAATCGCTGGGCGGAATCCTGTCCTTGCAGCCGTGTTTGTGGCATTTCTTTACCTCGGCTTCGGCCAGTTTCAGTTCCGCCTCGTGTCTGAGGTGGATTTCTTCAAGCCTGGCGGTCTGCTCGGCGCGTAGTTCCGCATAGATGTGGTCTATCTTTCCATCTCGTTCGGCCAGCCGCTTTTCTAACCAGTCGACCTGCTTGCGCTCGTTTTCGTTTTCTGAAGCTATCACGGTGGCGACATCCTGGCGGTCCTGCACCTTGCGGCCGCGCCACCACTTTATCAGCTCGATAACGCCCTGTATGCCGCCGATAGCTCCGATGAGGGTTATGGTATCTGTAACTTCCATGATTGATGTATGATTGATTTTAAAAGGTTGTTACATGTATCAAGCGGTGTGTCACTCCGTCAACGCCGGTGTCAGCGGCATGTCGGAGATTTTTTTGGACGAGGTGATGCGCGTGTAGTCGCGCTGCCTGGAGAGCCGTCCGTTGGCGAAGAGATAGCCGGTGTACGTGTAGCCTGTGTACTGCCACATGTAGCCTTGGTTGTCGATGCTTTTCCATGACTTGTAGGTCTCCGCGCCGTAGTAGACCCCCGAGAGGAGCGCGGAGGCGAACGCCCCGAGTCCGGCCTTGGAATGGGAGTAGAGTCCTGAGAGCTGCGCGGCCTGCTGGTCGGATGTGGTGTCGTCGACATAGAGGCGGTAGCATGTCTGCGGTGTGGCGGTGGCGGGGCGGCTGTTGCCGTTGGAGTCGGGCAGGGATGTCTGCGTGGAGCACAGCCCTATCTCGAAAGCGTCGCGGTACTCGAAGCTGACGTATTTGGTCTCGCGCTGGCCGTCGTCGCACCTCTGCCACCACAGCAGGTTGCCCTTTGCGTCGAAGCCCCTGGCAAACACCTGCACCGTCTCCGTGGTCTCGCCGAGGTCTTCTATTTCCAGCTGGGCCGAGGGGGTGTCAGCGTCCGTCGCGTCCGATGCCGTGGCGGTGTCCGCCGATGCGGAAGATGCGGATTTGAGCGTGGCGGTCTTGGTGACGTTGACCGTCGCCAGCCCCAGTATGACGAGCGGATGGTGGTAGGAGGTAAGCCCTTCGCGGACAGGTTCGCCGTAGATGCGGTACTCGCCCGACGAGCCGTCCTCGTTGACCGTCGCACCCGCGCCGTCGTCGTTACGTGCGTCGACTCTGGTCACTTCCAGCTCGTCGGCATCGATGAACCTCGTGGAGAGCTTGCCGTCGGAGGTGAACATGCCCACCGCGTTGCCGTCCGAGTCCTCGAAGCAGACGTTGTCGGCACGGAGGGCGATGCGTCCTGCATCGATGTCTATGCCGGCGGCCTTGGTCTTTGCAGGTGTCAGCGTGAACGGCACGTAGCCCGCGCCCTTGGTCAGCATCACACGGCCGATGTAGAGGCCGAACGACGATTCCAGCCCCTCCCAGGGCTTTACGCCGTCGATGCGCAGACAGGCCCGGCAGTCCACGTCGACGGTGAACGTAGCCACTACCAGCTCCTCCTCCGCCCCGTCGGCGAACGAGAGTATGTGCTTGGATGTCAGCCCGGCATACGGAGCGTCCTCCGATGTGAAGTACGCGAGCATCACGTCGATGTCCACAGCCTGTCCGTCGCCGTAGAGGGCGGACTGCATGGCATGCTGCCACCACGAGGGCTTCCTGACCACGAACGACGCTGTCACCGTGTCGCCGGCGGTGAGCGTCATGTGCGCCGTCTTGTCCCAGCGCGTGGAGCCTACTCCCCAGAGTTCAGTGTAGCCTTTCCACGGCCCGGTGAACATGTCGGTGCCTGAGACGATGGTGTTGACCGCACCCTGCGGGCTTGAGGCCGCCGAGCAGAGCCACAGGGTCACGTAGCCCTTCGTGCGGTCGTTGCTGTGGTTGTTCGTGGGAATGCAGTTGGTCTGTGCGTATATTGTATACCGCCCGCCCTGCACCATGCTGATGGTGCGGTCTGTGAGGTTTTCGCAGTGGTCGCCCGGGGCGATGTATGTGCGCGTGTACGTCCCCGACGAGTTGGACAGCAGGTTGTCGGACGCGCCCTCCTCGGTGACGCGCACGTCGCACACCCACCACGTGCCTGCGGCGTAGAAGTTGATGCGCAGGAAGTATTCGCCTGTGGGGTGGTTCCACGTGAACGTGTGGCCGGCTTTGCCGTCGCTGCCGCTCTCCTGTAGCATCTGGAAGAAATTGTCCCACGGGGCTTCCTTTAGCAGCATCCCCGGCGACTTGTACCAGCCATCCGGGAACGTCTTCAGCAGCGGCTCTGCGGCGAGGTTGTCCGCACCGTCGGTACGGCTGACCGACAGGCGTATCTCGTCGGCAGTCTGCCGTATCTGCGACATGGCCGTCTTGACCGTGGCCACTTGTCCGTCAAGTCCGATGATGTCGTCGCAGAGTCCGTCCATGTCGCTGTTCAGCAGCCCGATGGCCTCGGTGTGCTGCTTCACGGTAGAGCTGATTCCCCGGGCGGTCTGCTCCAGTTCCGATATGCTGGTCTCGTTGACGGCCACACGTCCGCCCAGAGCGTCTATGTCCGAGCCGAGGTCGCCCACCGCCTCGTCAAGGTCTCCGATTGCCGTGCGCTGTTGTTCCACACGCGTGGATATGCCGTCGACCGTCTGTTTGAGTTCCGAGTAGTTCCGCGTGTTGAGGGCTGTGGCGGTATGGAGCTGCGCAGTGGCAGAGTCCCACGGCAGCGGGCCGTAGCCCCAACCGCGTGTGACGCATATCTCGCCGAACTCTATGTAACGCTCCTCTATGGGGGTGTATGACGTGTCGACGACCACCTCCTGCACATGGTAGTGGATGCGGAAGCTATGGTCGGCCGTGCCGAGGGCTTCGGTCTCGAAATACACGCGGACGCTGTCGGCCATGCCGCCGTTGCCGTCGGCGAAGCTCAGGGTCAGGCGGTGGGGGTCGTTGCCGCACACCGTGGGCGAGGTTATGACGAACAGGGTCATGGGGACGGTTACGGTGTGGTGCGGAAGCCACTGGGGACGGCGCACCGTGAGGCTGACCGTCACCCTGTCGCCCTTTTTAAGGGGGATGAACCGCCCCCCGGAGCTGTCGCGGGATTCCATCAGTACATCCCCGACGAGTCCCTGCACCGGGGTCAGCCGGACGAACCATCCGTCGAGGGCTTCGAGGGTGCATGTGCCGTCATTGCTCCAGCTCTTGACGGACTCCAGCGCGGGCCACATCAGGTTGTGCGCCACATTGCGCTCCGACACCATCTCCACCGTCGACGAAAGCCCCTCCAGCCCGGCGGCGAACTCAGCCCGGAGCGATTCGCTCTCCGCAGCAACTGCGGCATCGAGCTGCTGCATGACCCAGTCGGTCGCCCCCTGCACGGTGCCGTCGGAGTTGACGATGCGGAACTCCCCGGTGAAGCGGTTGCCCTGCGGGCTTATGCGCGTGACTAACTTGCTGTCGGGGAGTGAGTAGGAGTCTATGCCGCTGTACTGGTAGATGTAGGGGCTTCCGCCGCCGTAGGCCGCTATCATTATGACGTTCTGGCGGCCGGTGTCGGTGGAGTTGCCAACCGTGAAACACACGTCGCCGGCCATTGGCGCGTCTGAGTATGCGTCGCAGTCGGGGTCGAGCGAGAGGGCGACGCGGTGGCATGTCGCTGTCTGTCCGTCTATATCCACCGACACGGGGGATTCCGATACGTACAGGGCCTTGCGCCACCAGTAGCGGTTCTGCACCGTGCCGTCGGCGGTCGGGGCGAGGTTGAACGTGCGGCACCGCACGAGGTCGCCGGTGCGGAAATCGTTCGTCACGCGGTTTCCGTCGGAGTCCTCGGCGTAGAAATATATGTCGTAGCAGCCCTGCTGCTTGCCTGTGCCGGACACATAGTAGCCGAACTCCGCATGTGCCACACGGCACGCCGCCGGGGACACCACGATGCAGCCGCCCACGTGGGTCTCTTTCTGTATCTCCGCTTCGCGGGCGCGTATCTTCTTGCGCACGTCCACCATGTCGGCGCACACCACCCAGCTGTCTCCGTCCTTGTACATCGCCGCCCCCGTGCCGTCCAGCCCGGGCGAGAAGTCCGCCGAGCGGAAGCCCTCGGCTGCGGTCATTCTGCCTTTGAGGGATATGATATCGAGGGCTGCGGTGACGGTGCCGTAGGGAGTGACGCTGAAATTTCCGTTGGATATGGACTTGCCGACATTGAGGTTGCCCTGTACGTACTCGTTGCCGAATACCGATGTGTCCTTGAGGTTGGTGTGTCCCTGCACCGTCAGAGTCCCCGACACCGACACGTTGCCAGAAGCATCCACGCTGAAGCCGTCGCCACGCAGCTCCGAGTTGAACTGCACCTCCTCAGCAATTATCTCCCCGGTGGCGGTCAGGTCTGCAACCTCCGCGTAGCTGTACACCACAAGGTTGTCGGTCTCCATGTAGCTGGCTGTCAGGTCGCCCACATCCGTATAGCCGTTGACCGACACGTTGCCCTCGAACGTGATGTGTCCGTAGGCGGTATCGTCGGCGGTCGCACTCAGGAAATCCTCTCTCGTGGGGCTGTCAGCGTCAAGCACCTGTGCAGATGCCGCATGCATTGCTTCATCTGCTACCGCCGCTTTGGACGCAAGGTTGGCAGTCTCTGCATACTCTGCCTTGAGGGCTATGTCGGCTTTGGCAGCATGCGCTGCCTCCTTGGCTACATCTCCGTTTGCATAGTTGTTGCCGTTGGTCGCGATGCCCCTGCCAGCCGAGACTGTATATGTGCTGCTTTTGGGTTTCTTTATTATCTTTACGTCAATCATGTTACCAGGCTTCTTTTAGATTCAGTTCAACGTATCCCTCCATGAGGTTATAGCCGATGCCGTACACATAAAAACTTTTGTCGGGCATTGCCGGATGTCTGTAATGGTTGAATAATGAGACATCGGAACGGTCGTTAATCTTCTGCACCATCACTATACGCGGCTTGTGGTACTCTGTATAATAGCTGTCTACATATAATTGCTCGGCTTTCGCCTGTACCTGCTTGTTGCAGTCGTAAATGGACAGCAAAGGGGTGTTGGAAACGGTGTCAAGCGGCGTGTTGAGATTGACGGACTCCCTTACGCCCAAATCCTGCCGCTCCTCAGAGGTCAACGCGCTGCATATCTCAAATGTGATGTCGTCCTTGCGGTTTACAAACGTTTCCTTGGTATCGCTCATATACACAAGGTCGCTGTTGTCGTCAACGTTGTTTATCAATCCGTTGTCGCTGTAGACTTTCATTTCAAAGCCCTTTACGACGATGCTGCTAAGATGGGGCAGTATGTGGCTTACAACTGACACGGATTCAGACCATGCCATGTTTTTGTAAAACGGATATGCTGGTGACGGGCTAATGACATTATGGAAATTCCTATCGTCAATCCATAGCAGATTGACAGGTCCCAAAATGCTGAATTGCACCTTGCCGCTCAACTGGTCGGATTTCCGTATAGGTATGGCGATGCCCTGAGCATCGATTCCCATCTCATGGCTGATGTTATTCTGTATGTCGTACTCAGTACCTACAATGTAATCGTCTATTTTAGGATTAAACCCGATGGTAAAACATTGCGAATAGTATTCATCAAGGGAAACGCACTGCTCTTTAGCCTTGTATGCATGCCACTCGAAATCGCTCACGGCTCCGCCTGCCCCCGTTTCCACAAGGCATTTATCACCTACTATAAGCATACAAGCGAGTACAGGCACTTTTGAAAGCCGGTCGCCTCTCAGGTTTGTATACTGGTAGAAACGTAGGCCTTTGTCGGTAAAAGGCGTAAGCCCGCGATTTATGCCCTCGTCCCATTTTACAGGTCCGGGCGTGTCGGCACTGAAATATTGTTGCGTATAGTATCGTCCGTATTCCTCGCTTTCCTTACAGGGTACGACGGCGTTAAACACCCCGTTGTCAATGTATGCGCCTTTATCTATATAATTCCAGCCTGTGGTGTTGTGCAGGTCGCGGTACAGTCCGCTCATCGGGTACAGCGGATTGAGGGCTATTGACCCCGAAATCACTATATAATTAGTGGTCTTGTCATCGGCAGGTGAATAGACCGCGCCCGAAGTAGGTCCCTCATACACAGCCAAAGGTATACCGTCCTTTATGCTCTGTTCGTTAGGCCACGCACCCTCCGCTTCTTTTCCTATGTTGTTGCCGTTTACGGTGACAAACAGGCAGGGGGTCATGGACGGGGCTGCGTCGGGAGAATTGTCTATTACAGGGATGTACTTGCGCTCAATCTTGCCAACTTCGATTATGGCTGCGCGGCCAGTGCTACCGGCTTCTCCGCCTATATAGTTAAGTAATGCCTCCTGATGGGCGTTGTCACGGCAAAACTGCCGCATCAAATCACCGTGCGGATAGTCGGGAAATATCCATGAGGGGTGCGTCCTTATCTGGATTTTCCAATCGGTCACCGTACCGCCCTCGTATTCAGCCGCCGGGTAGTCTTTGCCGTCTATGGTATAATTCGTGGGGCAATGCTTGGGCGGGTCTTGGTCATGGGTCATGGCGTAAAACGCCTTGAAAGCTTTGCCTTGGTCTTTTCCTTCGTCCTCTTTGATGACCGCCGAATATTCGCGCAGGTACAACTGGCAGTTGTCAAACGGGGATGTCAGGGCGTTCTTGTCAAGCGGACTCTCTATCACATTGTCCACGCTGTCAACATTGCACGTAAGACTTATCTGGTTGAAAACCTCCCCGATGCTTATCGTGGTGTCGTCCGATGCTGCGTTTGCGAGGGAGATGGGGACCATCTGCCGTGTCACGGTCTTGCGTCCGCCCTCCGACATAGCCCACGTGATGGGCTTGAGCGTAGCGTCCTTGACGCTCTCCCATGAAAAGATGTAGAAATCCATGCCTTGTTGCACGATGTGCAGGTTGAGATACCGCATGATTTCTTCAAGCACCTTGTCATAGTTCCATACGTCGTCCTCGCTGTCGCCGAGAAACAGCAGCTCCGACACCGACAGCTGGCCGAAAATGTCCTCTGGCGTATGGTCGCTGCTGAGGGCTTTGCTGCGGTCGTACAGGGTCTTGATGCCACGGCTTCCCAATATGTCTATGCCGCTGCATAAGGTGTCGAGCATGCCGCCGATTATGTCGGCAAACGTCCGTTGTCCGGCATCGGCTTTCGCCACATCGTACACCACGCCTATAGAGCCAACCCCGCGGTACTTGGAATACTGCAACGCCGACAGGACATCGATGCAGTTCAGCTCCAGCTCGTCATAGACTTCGTTGTAAGGCTGCGAGTAGGCCTGCGGCTCGATGAATCCGGCAAACACGCACTCTCCTCCCCGGTAGATGTTAACGACTGCGTCCATGCACGAAGCGCAGAAAAAGTCGCTTATGAAATCGCGTGTCAACAGGCGTATGGACGCTTGCGAACACAACAGATGGTCAAACGTATCGTTAACGCTGCTGGTAATCTCTACAGGGTCAGTGGTGAAAAACACATTGCCTCCCTCTCGTCCTATCTCCATGGTGGTGGAGCGGTCGCCGTGGGTGACTATATGCACCGTCACCGTGTCGCCCTGATGCGTCAAAAAACTGCCGTAATAATACATCGCTTTTAAATTTTAATGTTGGTACGTTTGCCCGATTTGCTTGCTATCCGTGTTTCGTTGGCAAGTACGCACACTAATTCACGCCCAGATGCACGGAGTGTGCCGCCAACTATTACAGGCTCGCCGACAGGTTGCATCATGCTGCGCAGTTTGTCAAGTGGCGCAACCACTTCAGGGTTGTTTGATGCTCCGGCATACTCGCCGATAAGCCCGATGGTCGGGCCGCTTACGATACCGCCGTTAGCAAACGGAGTCGCAGTTACCTTGCCTACACTCTTTACTATGGTGGTGGCGGCTGCCACGAACCCTGATGCGATACCGAAACCAGCAAATGGTATGTAGGCGTGTGCGGCAAAATATGATGCGGCTGCCAGCTCCATAAAACTTGCGGATGCGGCCTTGTTGGCTGCAACAACCGGGGCTTGCGCTGCAACAGCACCTTCGGCAACTGCCGCCTCTGCTGTCTGCGCCGCTGCGGATGCGACTACGGCTCCCGCCTCCTCGGTTTTGGCTACCGTAAAGAATTGGGATGCCTGCGTCAGCATGTTTATGATTGAGACGATGGCGGCTATGCCGTCGTATATTTGCAGGAAGCCGTCGACAATGCCGGTGATTTTCTGCCACGCGTTGCCGTTGCCCTCCAGTGCGCTTGTAAGGCTCTCTATGCCTCCGCCGATGCCCTTGATGCCGTCCCAGCCGCTGCGGAACGTTTCAAATGAGTAGGCACACTCCTTGCGCCACTGCTCGTATGTGCCTTTGAGCTTTTCAATCTCCTCGCGCTGCTTATCCGTGGGTGGGTTCTCAACATCATCAAGCATTTTCTGCAATTCGCGGATTTTTTCGGTAAGACCGTCAAAACCGATGCCGCTGATTTTAATCTTGTATTCGCGTCCTGACAGTTCGTTGATGTCATCCACCTCGCGCTGCATGGATTGCAAGCTGATGCCGCGCTTCATCGCCTCCAGCTTCCGCTCGTGCGCATCGATAGTCTTTTGGATGTTGGAAACCTCATCAGCCGTGGCCTTGTTTTGCTGAACTTGATAATAGCGGATGGCCTCCTCTAACTTTTCGACTGTATCAAGGGTTGCTATATCGCCAGGCTTTTCAAGACTTTCTAACGCATCGTCCCATGTATTCTTAAGGGTATTTAATTCGTTTATGTGCTTCTGGGTCTCCTCTCGCCCTGTGGCAGACGCAGTCTGTTGCATGGCTGTGTAGTATGCCAGAGCAGAGTTAAGCTGCTCGTAGGTGGTGATTTCTTCTACTGGAGGGGGTACCTTACCGAGACGGTCAAGATTCTCTCGCGCTTTGGTAAGGCGTTCTAACTCAGCTTCTATTTTCGGGAGTTCATCAGATGGCGACACATTTTTCAACGCTCGCTGATATTCTATTTCCCTATCATAATCATCTATGCTATCGAACTCAGTAGGACGCTCGGACTCTTTCTTGGCGAGTTCAATCCATTTAACTTTTTCTTTCCACAGGGATATGTCTTTTATGAGTTTTCGTTGTTCCTCTGTATCCTCTCCTGTCAGTCTATCTTCGGACAGCCTGATGTTTGCGTTCAATTCATCCTCGGTCATAGGATTAGCAATTAAACCCTTTTTATTTGCACCATTTGACTGCCCCGAATTGTTATGACTGCTTAGCCCAGTCTGTTCGTCCAATATATTTTTACGAGCCTTTAACTGGTCATTATATTTACGTAGGTTTTTTATTTCGGTTGGATCGATAGTATTTTGTAGACTTGTTTCGGTCTTGCTGATTGCATCCGTCACCTGTTGCCATGTCATCTTATTAATATCGACTTCCTTAGTGGCTTGTCTCATTCCTTGCGCCATATCAGCAGCAATTTTTTCTACTGTTGCGGCCACAATATCCAATCGGTGTTGGTAGCCGTCTACTTCTGAGCTGGCTTCATTAACCGCCCTGCTGAGAGCTAACCATTCTTCATCATAAGAAACAGGTCTAAGCTTTTTCGTTACGGGGTCGGGCAACATAATTAATTTTTTCGGGTGCGCTTTTTCCCACTGCGCCCTGCGTTCTGTCGCCAATTCAAGGTTTATTGCGGCTTCTGCCTTTTTTGCTGCTAAAGCCCGAGCCTGAGCCTCATAACCTACCTGCTTAACGTAAAGACCGCTTTTTTCGGTCAAAACCTTATACCATTCAGCAGCGGTCTTATATGTGCCGAAAATATCGCCGTAAGTGCGGTTTAGTTCCTGCACGGCTTCTTTTGTGGATTCATTCGACTTGATGAGTTCGCCGAGTGCTTTCACATCTTTATCAATCTGCACCTGGGCAGAGGCGGCAGACTGTACGTATGTGTCTGTACAGTCGTCGAGCTTCTTCGTCTCATCGGCGGCTTTGTCCGCACTGTCGCATAAATAGCTTACCGCCTCAGTAACGGCCCATATGGCAACCCCTACGCCTGTGGTGAGCAGTATACCCCTAAGTGCTATTTTAAACGCTGCTAATGCTGCGGCACCTTTGCCGGCTGATATTGCCAGCATCTCCAAACCGAGGCGTGTCTTTTTACTCGTCAGACCGACAAGACTAATCATTGAGCTGACCAGTTTGGCACGTGTCGCCACAAGCATTTGTGTTATGTTGAGGGTATTGAGCGATTTGGCCAGAATAGCCACGTTAGCGGCAGTAGACAGCAACCCAGAAGCAAATGCGAGCATCGGCTGAATCCCTTCCGTCAGTCCAGCAATGAAATCGGTAATCGCGCCGAACTTGTTTTGCAACCTCTGAGCCGCCGCTTCGCCTGTACTTGCCATGTCGTTATAAGCGGCATCCATCGTACCGGCACTGTTGACCATGTCCGCAATGTTAGAGGCGAATTTGTCGGCTAACTCTCCCTGCAAAGGTATGAGCGCACGCAGAGCCTCGGCACTGCCGAAAAGCCTGCCGTACACCTCCTGTTCCAGCACACCGTTAGCGGCGGCGTATGCTTTGATACTGCTATCTAACTGTTGCAGAAAATTTTGGAATCCTCCAGCGGCTTTGATTGCAGCGGCATCAAACTGTATGCCCATCTTTGCCGCCATTTCTGCGGCTTCGCTGCTGGGCTTGACCAGAGCGGTGAATATTGCTGCCAACTGTGTCGAGACCTCGGCGGTATTGCCGCTGACACCTGTAAGCGTGGCAAACGTACCCATCAGTTCGTCAACCGTCACCCCCAGCGTGGCGGCGTTGCCTGTGACCCTCGGCAATGCCTGTGCTAATTGCTCAAAGGATGTAACACCGTTCTTTGCCGTGAGCTGTATCTTGTCTTGAATGTCAGCGGCTGCATTCCACTCCAAGCCGTAGTTCTTAATTACGGTTGCCGTAACACCCACAACCCGGTTAATGTCGGCCAGCCCACCGACAGCCGAACGAGCCGATGTTTTCAGGTACTCTATCCAGTTGTCCTCCGGCACACCGTTAGATATAACCTGATAGAGTCCGTTGGCAAGCTGGTCACGGGCGATAGGTATCTCTTTGGACAGCTCGGCAACTTCGTCTTTGAGCTTTTCAAATCCCTCGCTGTCCTTTCCAGCCATGGTGTTAGCCGCTTTCATGGCTTTGCTGAAATCAAGGCTCTCGGCAGTCACTGAGGATAGTACGCCTGTCAGTTGAGAAAGCGATTCAGATAAGCTTCTTATGCCTGTACCTATTGCCGCTACATTAATCCACTTGTTTTGAAATTCCTGCGCGACCTTAACTGTTTCTGACATCGCTTTGCGCAGACCGTCAGCGTCCAAAGTAAGCTGCTTTAGACCGTCTTTGCCCTCTTTGATGACAACGCTTATGGAAACAGTGCTTTTTCCTGCCATTTTATTTGTTTATTTTCTTTTGTTTTCTTATATTTGAAAAAACTAAAAGAGATACACTATGTTAGAGATTTTGGCATACATAGTTACGATAGTTCTTTACGGCGGCTTTTTCTTACTAATGCTCGTATGTCTATATGCCTTTGTGCGCATGATATTCTGCAAAGATGACGATTCAGATAATGTCTATATCGTGTATTTTGCAGGGATGTTTTTGGCTATTCCTGCGTTACCGGTTACTGCTGACTCTAAATCCGCCACCAAAGAAAAAGCCAGACGGCTTAAACGTATAGCCGCTGCTCGTCGACGTAGACATCGCAAACCGAACCTGATTGATAGAGGCATTGACTGGACTGCTGAATTTGTCGTATCGCATTTGCCTCAACCGTTAGTATGGGTTCTGACTGCAATACTGGTTCTTGGCTCAATCGGCATACTCGTCATGGCTATAGCCCATGCCGTGTCTACCTTTTCATAGCGCAATCTCATCGCCTAAGCGGCGGACGACTTCCTCGAAACGTTTCCGCTCCTCCTCCGCAGTACGCACAGGCGCGTCGCTGCGGATTTGTTTTTTACAGTCCCAAGGGAGCGGCAGCAGCTGGCGCGGAGTAAGCTTCTTGCGGACATGGGGCTGGATGGTGATAGCCGCCAAGGTGCGGGTGCGTTCCCACGAGTCGCGGCTGAGGGCATCGCCCCTCTCGTGCCACGCGTGGCATATGGCGGCGAACTCGTCGAAGTCACATGCGCAGAAGTCGTCACGCGACATGCCTATGCAGCCCACCGCCAAGCCCATCAGCTCGTAGATGCCCGAGGGCTTTTTTTTTCGCCCTCTGAGGTGTCGCCGCCATCGCCCGAAGCGGATGTTATCGCCGCGCTCCACTCGCCCATGTCGTCGGGGGAGATGCTGTCGGCGAAGTCCATGAGCGACATGCCGAACTCCATGCCGTCACGCTTGGACGCGGACACCACGCAGCACCACAGGTAGGTGCAAAGGTCGCTGAAGCTCTGGGGGTCAATCTCGGTGATTTCTCTGCCCGTTTCCTGCTTGAAACGGAGCATAGCCCCCATAGTGGGACTACAGGGGTATGCTTTGCCGTTGACGGTGATTTCTATGCGCTTCATGAGCCAAGGGTTGTATCGTTTTCGGTTATGGCAGTTTCATCGAGGGTGTCGGGTTCGCCGTCGTTCTCAAGCGATATGCTGTAGGTGGCATCGTCCTGCGCAGGGGCGGTCTCCTCAAGCGAGGCGATGACAAACATCCCCTTGAGATAGGGCTCGTCGGAGTTTTCGCGTTCCATGCACTTGACCTCCACGCTCTTGCCGGCTTTCCACGCCGCAAACAGAGCCTTGTAGCCGGTCTCGGATTCGTCGTAGAAGCGCAGACCCTCGGCTGAGATGGAAATGCTCAAGCCGACCACGCCTTTGCCTTTCCACAGCCCGGCGGATATGCTCTGCGAGGCGGCTGGTTTTACGGCTCGGTCCTTGGTCTCGCTGTTCATAGTGGTTGTGTGGGTGGAGCAATGGCCTACCGCCTTGCCTCCCACGTAAAGCAGCAAGTCGCTGCCGTTACAATAACCTGTTTTAGTTGTTGTCGCCATGTTGTCTGATTGATTTTTAATGGTTGATGGTTCTGTTTAGATTTTTACTTTGAATGACAGCATCTGCACGAAAGCATCATCTTGATAAGCCTCCTCGCTGTCGGCCAGATAGCACGAGCGCATGCGTTGCCCCTCATGCTCGGCGGTGGAGAAGTCAAGCGCGGCGCGTACGGCTTCCGCCATCTCCACGCTCTCGCCGTACCGTGCCGAATAGCACAGCACTTCCATCTCTATCTCGTCCGCTCCGGGTTGCCCCTGTTTCTGCGGATTTGCCACAAGGGCGGCGCGTCGGTATAGGATGTATGGCAGCTCCGCGCTGTCGGTGACTACGGGGAAAATCTTGCTGGTCCGTGCAGCCACTTCGGCATTTTCCAGAAGCACGGCGCGGATTATCTCGCCCGCGCTCAGGGACGATTTAGGTACAGCCATATTTCTTTGCGGTTTTGATTACACTGTCTACTATCTCTTTGCGCAGACTCTCGGTGACGGTACCCTCAACCTGCGCTCTGGTCTGCTTGATGAATCCGTACCGTTTCATGAATCCGCGGTGCTTGCCTACGGTCACCCAGCGGCCTTTGATTTTGACCTTATGGGCGCGTGTGCTTTTGACCATGCGCCACCGTGTGCCGGTCTCGGCCCACGCAAGTACGGGCTTCTTGAGTCCGTAACGGTTCTTGTGCATGCCGCGCTCGCCTTTGCCTTGCTTGTTGGATTTGCGGGAGGCGGCGGTGACCCTGAAACCTGCATCGCGCTTGAACACCACTACACGTATGCCCCTGCTCAGCTCCTGTGCGTGGTTGATGCCTGTGGACCTTAGATTGTTCACAGCCGCCTTGCGTATCCTGTTGCCCTCGCGCCTGAAAGCCCCTTTGAGGGCTTTCTTCCTCTGCGAGGGTTCCATCTGGGCGAAAAGCTTGCGCAGATTGGAGTCGTCGTACTGTATCATGTCATCAAGGATTTACACGCTCACAAACTAAGGTTTTCATGCCTCTGTCGACGTTGGGGATTACGTTGGTCACCGTGTAGAGATAGCCGCCCAACTGCTCCACGCGCCACAGTTCCCGGACCGGGTGCGCGTCGCGGACGTTGAACTCCACGCGGTAGTCGGGGAAATGCTCCCCTACCTCCTCGCTGCGGTTGCCGCTGACCTTGACACGCTCGGCATGGATGGTGCGCAGCTCCCGGTACTCCGGGGTTTCTTCGCCCCACTTGTCGGCACCGCTCACAGGCTCGTATATCTTAAGCCTGTATTTCATCCGTCCGGCTTGCATCGTCTGCCAATTTACGATATGGTTTAATCAATGCCTGTAGCGCGTCCGGCACTTCGTGCATCTGAGCCGTGCTGACGCTCTCGCGCTGGTTGTACCAGTGTGCCGCCAGCATCATGGCGGCGTGTTGCAGCGGCTTCGGAAACCCGCCATTATCGCCGGCAAGCTCCTCGGCGGTGCGGTTGGTGGCAGCAATCACCGCCACCTCCGCAGCGTCGATCAGATGCTGCATATACTCGTCATCGTCGGCGAAATCGTCGGCGCGGACGTGCTTTTTGAACAATGCCAAACTCACTACAGCCATGACGGTTTACGATTATGAGCCTGCTGGCGTTGTCGATGTCGTAGCAGCGGCCACCTTACCCAGCGCAAAAGCCTCTTTGCGCAGCGTGGCGGTGCCATAGTTCACGTTAAGCACGAAATCCACGGCATCCTTGCGTGCCTGGCTGTAGGGGTCTATGATAAACGAAATGTCGCCGAAAAGCCCCATAGGCTGGTAACGCCAATCGCCCAGGCCTATGTTGCCCTCCCCGATATAGTGGGTGGTAAACACGGGCAGCCCGGCGATACGGTCGTTTTCGCATACCATGATGCCGCTACCGGCATCTTTCGGGGTCGCCTCGGCGATAGCTTTCTGTGCCTTTGTCATAATCCAGCAAAGATGCTCGCCGTCTACGCCTGTGGCAAGGACTTTGGACTTGAGGGTGTTGAACTCCTTGAACGTCGGCTCTGCGCTGAACGAGAAAACGTCCTTGGATGCGATGCCGACGAATGGGCCTACCAATGTAGTAGCTCCTGTAACCTTTGAGGTGCTGAAGAGTATCTTGTTGATGAGCATCGACACCGCTAAAGGCATGAGATTCTTCGCGATGGTCTCTATAAGGCCCTCGGTCTGAATGATGGTCTGCCGGGTGACAGGAATGGCGATGCCGATACGCTGGGGCGATGCTGTCAGCTTGCCCAGATTGATATTCGTGTCGGTCAGTGCCACACCCTCTCCGGCGATGGTAGCCTCTACCGCCTCATAGGTAGGCCATACGTAGTCACCTGCCAGGCCCGTAGGCATCGGCAAGCCTACCTTGTCGAGTATCAGCCCCTCGGTCAGCGGTGCCAGGATGTCCTGTACTTTCAGAGGCACTACGGCACTGTCGGCGGTGTCGGCTACCATCACGAGGTCGCGCACGAGGAGAATCTGTGTCTGTCGCCCGGCTTGCATATTTTCGCGGATGATGCGCGATGCGTCGGCGGCGGCATTGGGGTTCTCGCGCAGATGCTCGGCAGCGGCCACCTGCATTTTCATCTGCAGCAGCTGGTTTTCGCGTGTGAGTGCCGCAAACTCGGTGTTCTCGGCCTCTGTACGCTCGCGCTGCTCTCGTTCACAGACATCGGCTATTTCGCCGATGCGGTCGCAGTTGGCCTGATACTTGTTGACCAACTCGCGCACGTTCAGTTTTTCGTTTTTCTTCTTTTCCATTACTGAAACTGTAGGGATTAAAATTATATTAAACTCTGTGCGGCAGCGCGGCGCATTTCGCGCAACTGCTTTTGCACATTTTCATTCTCGGTATTGCCGTCGGATTGCGCAAACCCCTCCGTGTCGCCGTCAGCACGGAGTCCGGCGATAAACTCACGGGCTTCTACGGACGTGTCGGGATAAGCCGGATCAGCTGCAAGGGTGAAATCGTACACACCTGTTACCGCCTTGACGGTGTAGGTGATGAGCGTAGCTCCGTTGACTACCTTTGTGGAGCGTTCTACAAAATCGTTGTCCCAGTACCGTGTGGTGAAGGCGAAGCTGCACCCGGATATGTCGCCACGGCGCACCAGTTCCAAAGCCTTGTCGCCGTCGGCGGTATTGGGCGCGTCAAACTCAAATTTCACGCCCTTTTCGTCCACAGTGTATGACAACGTACCGCTGCCGGACTTGCTGCGCGCCAATATCAGCTGGCGGTCGTGAAACATTGTAAACTTGATGTCGCAGCCGTCTAACAGCTCCTTGGTGACAGCTTCGGCGGCTATGACCTCGCGAGCCTCGCTGTCCTCATCGCTCCACAGGGGCGCGGACGGCACACCGAAAAGGATTGCGTAGCCGGTGATGGTGCGGCTGGGGGCTTCGCCCTCGGACGCTTCGCGCACCTGCAACTCCGCGCACTCGGTGCGCAGTATGCGTTTTGCTTCGGTTTCTTTATTCCTTGCTGTCATCGTCTTTATCATCGTCTTTGTTATCGTCATCTTTTCCTTTCGGGGCTTCAAGCAGCGGCTGGGCGGTCGTCTCGTCTATGCCTCTGAGGTTGGCGGATACCAATATCCTGTCGCCGCCCTCCACTGGTGGCAGGTTTTCCTCTCGGCGCAGTTCGTTGACGGACGCTGTGCCGTTGGCGAGCCGCGCCGTCTGGTTCTTGGCTTTGCTGTCCAAATCACAGGCGTACAGACCGCGCCTGTCAAACTGGAATTTGTATTTGTAAGCGAGTGTAGGGGGGACTAATTTGCAGAGCAATTCAACTTCTATGCTGCGGAGCAAGGGGTTTAGCGTGTGGCTCAGGAAAGCCACGTTGGCTTGTTCGGCACTCTTGTAGTTGTTGCTGGTATCGTCAAACACAAAGGACGGATGCACACCGAAAAAGCGGCAGATTTCGCGTACTGTGAATTTGCGGCTCTCCAAAAACTGCATGTCCGTTGAACTCATTGAGAGCTGGTCAAAACGCAGCTGTCCGGGTATGCTGACAATCCTTTCGCCCGAACGGAAACGCTCATCTACGCTCTTGGCGGTCTTGGATAACTCCTTGTCCTGGTATTCACCGAAGCCGCGTATGCTGGTGTCGTTGCTGACAATGCCGCGCACGTTGCCACCGTTGGCAAACCTGTCCTGCGTCTCCCTGTCGCCTGTGGCGGCTATGGACATCGTCAGCCGGGCGTATGTCAGTACGCTTACGCCACGCTTGCTGTTGCCGACGGTCAGCCCTTTGATGTGGACTATCTCATCCTCGCGGTAACGCCGGGATATGCCGTTGTTGAGGTCGTGGATGTCGTATGTGTCGTTAATGGTATCGTGGTTGACGGTGCCGCGCTCGCAGAGTACCAACCGGTCCAGCTCCATGGTGGCGGTATTATAGACAGGTACGATGTAGGCGTTGCCCTCCATGAGGATGTTTTGCACCACGTTGCGCCAGAAGTCAAAGGCGTTCAACGCCACGTCGGGCTGCACGTTAAGCAGGTAGTTCAACCTGCTGCGTCCGTCACCCACATAAATGCCGTCTTTGAGCTTCAGATACTGCATCGGCAGGTTGGCCACGCTCTCGCTTAGCAATTTGACGCAGCGGTAGACGGTGGCGATGCCCAGGGCTGTCTGTTCGCCGTATACCAACAGCGGCGTAGCCCCGGTGCGGTAAGCACCCGGAGTCACGCCGTTTGTCGTTTCGCGCCTGAAAAAGCCTAATAACTGTTGCCAAAAACCCATACTAATCCTTTGCCATTACGCTAAGATAGCATGATTTCGGCGATTACAAAAGCCTGTTAATCAGTGTATTTTTGCTTTTGTTTCCTTTGTTTTCTTTTGTTTTCCTTTGCTTGCTTTCAACGTTAAAGTTTAACTAAGTTTAACTTTGCGAAGCATCTTATTACGGAAATTCTTGTGAGCTTCAAGCCGCTCGTCAAGGCTCCCCCTGTCCGATTCGGCCACGTTATACAGCAGGTCGGTGTAGAGGTCCGCCCACATGCCTTTGTCGGCTGCGGCTTCCTGGCGCATGCGCTTCTCACGTTCGTAGAGTTCGGAGTACGTGCGCTGAGTGGCACGGGATGCCGCCAGCTCCTTGGCGAGCGCGCCGAGGCGGTGGGCGAGGAGGTTGACCAGCTCGTCATACTCGCTGTCGCCGGCATTGCCCTCGGTGGTCACGTTGCTTTCGGGCTGGACGCTTTCGGCTCCAAGCGGTAGGCGCAGCTGCTCAGGCGCGGGGGAGGGGATGGCGCGGTCGGAGAGTGCCGCCTTGCCCCACGCCCCGGCGTAGGCCTCGGCGATTTTCTCAGCCGCGCCTCCGCGCATGGCTTCCGCGAGTGCCGACAGCCCTTTGCGCGTTATCAGGTACTCGGGACCGTGGCCGCAGCGTCCGCTGGTGTACTTGCGCCTGATGAAGTGGCCGTATTTGAACTCGCGGCGGTGGAGGTTCTGGTTGATTGTCCTGAGTACGGAATGGTGCTTACGTCCCAGCACGGCTGCCAGCTTTCGGGAGGTGGTGACCGCCCTGCCGTCTACGATTTCGGTTAAGTCGCTGATAGCCTGCGGTTTGCAAATGGGGAGGGGTAAAACGCGGTCTTTCTCCGAGGGTTCTGCGGGCCTGGGGGCGCGGAGCAGTTCCTTTTCCAGCTCTTCCCACCGCAGAATCAGCCTCGCGCGAGCCTCATCGTTGAACTTCGTGGCGATGTAAAGACACTCCGTTTTGGTGAGGGAATAGCAAGGGTCCTTCCGAGTACGACCATTACCTAAGTCACTGATTCTTTGTATCAGCTGAAATTTCAGCCCATACACTTTTTCCCACGCTGGTTCCATTGCGCGGATAGCCTGCATTACATTTTTGTGTTGCTTACCCGTGATTTCGGCGATCTCTACCGAGGTCATCCGCTCTTTCTTTACGAGGGCTTGCACCTCGGTTGCTTGTTTCTGAACTTGGTTGTTCATACTTGTTACGTTTGGCATTAAACGACATATTAAAAACGGTTGTCGCACCCCGTCGCCAAACGTAACAAGTATCTCACTCCCGAAAGAGCCGTATTTGTAATGGGTGCGACAACCGTATGGGGGTTATCTATTTAGGCATAAAAAATGCCCGATTAAATGTCGAGCCTTAACCGAGGCTTAACGGGACAATGAGATTGTCGTTACATTTGGCACTACAATATTACGGCAAAATTTTAAAACCACAAAATTATTTGAAAAATTTTCATGAAATACTTGTATAATTACAAAAATGTTATTATCTTTGTATTGTAATCAAAAACGAGATTATGCAAAAAGAAATCACAGAAGCGGAATGGGAATTGCTTCAAGCAATCCGCAATTACAAAAGAGCCTATCCCAATGGCAAGCAAAACATGAGATGGTTGATTAAAACACTGCTTGCAGAGCTGATGACCATCAAACACTAACAAAAGACCCTGCCCGATTCGGGCAGGGTTACAAAAAAAAACAATACAGCATGGCAACAATGAAAGAAACCCTTGGCAGCATATGCATGCTGCTTGATTGGTCGGACATCGCCGAGCAATATTTTGATAGGACTCCACAATGGATTTACCAGCGTCTTAACGGCTCAAAGGTCAACGGCAATCCTGCCGAGTTCTCACAGGAAGATAAGGACAAGCTGCGTAAGGCTCTGCTTGACGTATCGGAGCGCATCAAGGAGGCGGCCCTGAAGATATAAGTCCTCGCAATCTCGTTTTTTATTACACCGCCGGCTCTGAGGACAGCAGGCAGCATCCCCCGTCAGACCATGCGGTATGACGGGGGATGTTTTATTTCTCCTTCAAGTGGTTAACTCTCTGATTCTGAAACAGGGCGCAAATTTGCGCCCTGTGAGATATTTAACAGAATTTTAACAAAATAATGTCGTATATATTTTGCGGATAATGATTTTATTCGTACATTTGTAATACAGAAACAAACCTAAAAAGAAAGGAGGTGTCCCATGAAATGAGCAGAAAAGAAGGAGTGATTAACACGATTTTCAGACTTCTTGACATGATTGAAAACGATGCTAACCACTCAATAGTCGCCCAGATAAGGGGGCTATTAAACGAGTTAAGAAACAGTTAAAAACCCTGCCCCCGGGAAACCGGGGGCTAAATTAATAAATATTCTTGATATGTATTTAGGAAAGAGAAAATTTTACGACCTCAAACAGAGCGAACGCAACAGGGAGGCTCTAATCGCGACAAAAACAGGTGCTGTCGCCAACACTTTCATAGAGCTTGAGGGGCTGCTAAACAAGACACAGCTTGCAGCCCAGTATTTCAATAAATCGCAAGCGTGGTTGTCACAGAAAATCAACGGCTGCGTGTCGCACAACCGCAAAGCCGAATTTTCGGAGACCGAATACCGCCAGCTGGCGGAGGCGTTCCGCGACATAGCCCGCAGGCTTGAGGCACACGCCGACGAGATAGATGCCGCCGCGATGGAGACGGACGACTGATGCCGTACCGCTCCTCGCCGCACAAAGAAAAGCAGGGACGCATATCGCGCCCCTGCCTATGTTTTCATCCGCCAAAAGCCGTTACATTATTTCGGGGTGTCTGCTGAGATAGAGGTCTCTCAGAGGGAGGGAGAGGACAAACAGCACGTCGTCAAGACCTATCTCGACATCCTTTGACTGGCCGTTAGGTAGCTTAAGACTGATTGCAGGGCTGTTGTAAATCTTATTCTTGAGTTCGTTGAACCTGTCGTCGGTAGATGCTACCTTGAGCGCGGCGAGACTGTACATCTCAACGTCAAGGGCTGTCTTTGGGTCAAACTTTGCAACACCGTCAAGCAGCCACTCGCTGTTTGCGGTCAAAAAATCATCGCATCCAAATGCACTGGAGACGAGCCGCCCGTTGTCGTTCAACGCCTTGGGGCTGTTTTTTTGCGCCAACGGTGGTACATCATCGCTCAATATGCTCTTGCTCGCCCCCGAACCCTGCGGAATAAGCCTGACAAGCATGTCCATCTTACCCTCAAGACTCCTTAACAGCTCGTTGGTAACGGCCAACTGGTCATGGTGCCTGTCTATTTTCACTGTGTGGGCATGGCACGGAAAATCATCTATCTTGGTTTCAATGACCGAGAGCTTTTCAAGCTTTGAAGAATGGTTGTCGCATGGCAGGTCCTTTATCTTGTCCACTTCGTTGCGCATCCCCTTTATCTTGGTGGCTAAAGTCCATATGAGCCAGCCAAAACCGACTAACAGCACGGCAACGGCTGCGACATAGTCTCCTAAAATGCGTTCTAAAGCTGCTGAAAAATCCATATCAGAATATTCTAAGTGAGATATTGCCAAAAATTTACTTTCCTACCTTAGTAACACCGCAGCCGCTTGAAAATCCTCATGAAAAACGGTTAAATACCATCTTTGTAGTGTGAGCATGGCGCAAAGATACGATTTTTTTTGTGATTTATGATGATTATGATGATTATGATGATTCGGGGGAGTGTTTTTAACGTTCGTAGTCCATAAACATGCGCATGCACATGAGTTTGGTGATAACACCGTCTATCTTCTGCGTCTGCTTACGCTTGATTGGCTTGCAGTTCTCCAGCTTGTCATAATCCAGCACGGCATTACCGAAACAGTAGAAATTGATGGGGTTGTCGTTGATAAACACGTGGCCTGTTTTCACCCCATGCTCGAAACTCTCGACAGGGGCGGTGAAATTGCCGTAGGTCTGCTTAACCCCTTTCAGCACATTTTGTGCGCCGGAAGCAGCCAGCATGTTGATTACCTCCTGACTTTTCCACGGGTCGTACCCGATACCCAGAATACGCACTCGGTCGTTGAGGTACAGCACCCTATCGACGATGGCGCGGTAGTCTATGACATCCCCATCGGTCAAAACCAGATAGCCCTTTTCAGCCCACGCCCTGTAAAGCCTTTCGTTAGGATGGCCGGATAGCGCACCCGACGGGAAAAAGTAATCTGTATGGAAGTAAAAACTCTTACGCCCCTCATCGTAAATGCCCAGGGATAACGCGCTGAAGTCGTCGCTCTCCGACAGGTCTATAGCCAGCATGGCATCGGGTCGCCCCTTGATTGCTTCTATCGGCATGGGTCGGGCTATGCTCCGGGCAAGCGTGCTGCTGATCCAGCTCTTAGACTGGTTTTCAGTATAGACGTTGAGCAGCTTCGTGCGGAAAGCCAACATGGCATCCGCGCCGTTACGGACAGCTTTTTTATATTCCTGTCGGTAAAAGTCGATGCCGACAGTAACGCCCATGTGCGGTTGGACTTTATACCACGTAGCCTCCGCGTCCTCCGGGTCGTCCAAATCAGGCTCGAAGATATGGGCAAAAATGCTGTCATCCTCAAACTCTCCCAGCAGCAAGGATTTGTAACCTTGCAGCATCTCGTAAAACGGTCCGTCAAACACATCGCTTGCGGTGGTGATTATCACGGTCAATGGGTTATCGCGAACACCCATAGACGTGGTTAGGACAGTCAACAGGCTGTTATCCCTCGCTTGGCTAAATTCGTCCATGATGACCGTGCTTGCATTCAGACCGTCCTTAGTCCGGGCGTTGGCTGTAAGGCACTGGGCGAATGCCGAACGGTCTTTGCGCTTGCTCTTGATGGTCTGCTCATTGACGGTATAGCGGCGTTCCTTGGGGTCTAATTTGCGGACACACCCACGGATAACGTCAAAGCACTTTTTGGCCTGGTCGTTGCTGTTGGCACCTGTGTAGCTCTCCGCGTTGGCATCGCCGTACAACAAATCGTCCACGGCAAACGATGCACTTGCCGTGGTCTTGCTGAATTTGCGCGGCACATACATCAGAGCCTCGCGCACTACACGCTTGCCGTCGTGCCAAAAGCCGTAGATGCTTGCAAACTGGAACGTCTGCACAGGGGTAAGCGCGTACTTTTGCAGCCCGTGTTTGCCGGGAAAGTGCAGGTTTTCGTAGAGGGTGAAAAACCGCTTTACCTCCGTGACGTTTATGCCGTATTTGTCGGTCAGGTGGAAAAACCGCCTTACCGCCAGCTGCTCGAAAAGGTTGTGAGCGTCAGGGTGTGCCGCCACCTCCGTAACGTACTCCTCCAGCCGTCCATCTACTTCGCCCAACCTGTAATCGGCTATCGGGGCGGAAGCGAGCCACGCTATGACATCCGATTTGGCTTTTTTTAGCAGGTCTTTTTCTTCCTCCGTCATTGTTTCGGCTCTGTTGTGGGCTTGATGATTATCGGTTTTTTGCGCCCGGCGTTCTTTACCTTTTTGGTCAGCTCTATCAACGGGTCGTCGTCATCAGTGCCGGTCAGCTCCTCAGCGGTCAGCCCTAACGCTTTCATCTGCCGGGTCACGCTGTCCTGAGCGTCTTTTTGGATTTTAAAAGCCGGATGAGGTGCGAGTGTTTCATTACCGTATCGTGACGTTACGGAGATGGTCGTACTTTCCAGTCCGTCTATTTCGTCGTTAGCCAAATCGAGTGTACGGAGCGCACCAGCCAGCGAGAGGATTTGTGCGCCAAGGCTCTTACTGTATTTTCCGGCTGCTTTCAAAGCCCTTTCGATGTCTTTTCTATATTCGTCGACTTTTTTAGCCATAAATTGTTAAAATTATTAAATTTGCTTAAATTGAAAAATCAGCCCATGCAGAGACAAAGGTGCGGCCGAGATTTAGCGTATGCCCACCCCCTTTAAAAAAGTCCCCCCCGTCAGCTATCGTTAAAAAATTTAACAATCGTAGCCTTGACCTGCTCGGCGTTGCGCCGCTTGACCGCCGCCTTTCCGCTCCGTCCCATCTCGGTATGTACCTTGACATGGCAGCTGTGGCACAAGGCGCGTAGGTTGTGGGGGTCGTACATGAGGCGGTACTTGTCGGCAAAGGTGACACCGTACTCCACAGGCGTATGGTGGTGTACCTCCGTGGCAGCCCTTACCACTCCCTCCTGTTCGCACATCTCGCATAGCGGATGCGCGGTCAGCGTGTCGCGTCGCAGACGCAACCAACGCTGCGTGTGTATCAGTCTGTTATAGTCCTTATCCTTTGCCATTGCTATGTTTTGCGATTAAGTAGTTGAGGCTGTCCAACAAACTCTGCTGCTTCTGCTTCTTGTTTTCAAGTGACGCGCTCGCCCGTTCGTCGACAGTGTGCGCACCTATCAGCTTATAGACCGTCACAGGGTGTTTTTGACCCTGCCTGTGCAGTCGGGCGTTAGCCTGTTGGAACAATTCCAAGTCCCACCCTGTGCCGAACCATACGATGTAATGGCCGCCCTGCTGCATGTTCAGACCGTAGGCGGTAGCTGCGGGGTGTGCCAACAATACATCAATGTTGCCGGCGTTCCAGTCAATAAGCTGCTTTTCGTTTTCGTAAACCGCCACCCTGTAGCCTTTCAGTTTCTTGCGGATGCGGTCTATGTCGTGTTTGAACTGGTAGAATACAAGTACGTTGCTGCCGTTGGCGGCTTCCACTATCTCGGCCAACTTGTCTATCTTCTCGCTGTGGATTTCGTGTACGTTCCTTTCTTCGTCATACACAGCACCGTTGGAAAACTGCATCAGCTTGTTCATCAGTCCGGCGGCGGAGTTCGCCAATATGTTTGACGGCTCGCCCTCATGCGCATGTTTGAACTCCAACACTTTCTCGCGCTCAAAGCGGTTATAGGCATCCATGACAGCCGGCGACATTTCCACGCTTACGGTGTGTACCAACAAATCCGGCAGCTGCAAATAATCCTTAGCTTGCATGGACAGGCATATATCGGCGATGCGGTTCTTAATCACCTCCTCGCATCCGGCCTTGATGTCGCAACGCACCACTATGTTGTTCCATCTGTGCGTCTCAAAGTAGGTTTCGCGGTATCTCGTCACACTCTTACCTAACCTTTCGCCCATGTCGATACAGTACATCTGTCCCCAAAGGTCTATCAGGCCGTTGGGCGCAGGTGTGCCGGTCAGACCGATAACGCGCTTAACGCTCGGCCTTGCCACTCTCATAGCCTTAAACCTCTGCGACTTTGAGTTTTTAAAGCTGGTCAGTTCGTCGATTACCAGCACGTCAAACGGAAGCTGACCGCCGTAAAGCCCCACGAGCCATACGAAGTTGTCACGCCCGATAACGTAGATGTCGGCTTTCTGCGACAGCGCGGTTTTGCGCTGCTTCTCTGTCCCCATGACCTTTGCGACTGTCATGCCCTGCAGGTGGTTCCATTTGGCGGCCTCCGTGGTCCATGTGGTTTCAGCCACTTTCTTGGGAGCCACAACCAATGTCCGGCTAATCTCGCACTCGTCTATAAGTTCCTGCAATGCCGTTAGGGTGCTGACTGTTTTACCTAACCCCATGTCGAGAAACAGACCGCAATGCGGATTATCCAAAATCCACTGCATCGCTGTACGCTGGTATTCGTAAGGCTTGTAAATCATATCAAAGATTCTATCAGTATGTCGATGTCGTTTTTGTTGTCTATCACTAAGACGCGATGCCCTAATTCGGCTAATTCCTTGTGGCGTTGCGCCTGTATCTTTGCCGGCTTCTTGCCTTTGCTTTTCAGCTCCACCCAAATCACTTTAGCACCCGGAAGCACCAGCAGGCGGTCGGGATAGCCCACCATGTTGGGGTTTGAGTATTTGAGGCAGAGCATGCCGTTTTCTTTTGCCTTTTCAACTAAATATCTTTCTATCGACTTTTCCGATACTTCGGCGTGGTCGGTTATGTTGGCAAGCTTCTTCATTTCTGTTTTTCCAGTTTTCGTATCAGTTTTGCCGTTTCATAATCGGCTTTCATTTGTGTATCGTCTCGTAGATTCTTGTACACATCAATCCAAATCGCAGTTTCGTCGCCGTGAATGTATGCGGCATTACGATATAGACAGCGATGGTTGGTAATTATCTTTATCCGTATCTCTGCATTATCTGGATATTCCGCCAATGCCTGAATAAGGTCGTTCTTTGTCATAATCCATTTTAATAGTTAAAAACTTGGGTGGCTACAGTGTCTACTGAAATCCTATATATTCCATATATACGTGTATTATGCGTTATGCGCTTATGATTTATTACTTTATTCTTCATATATTTATATTTTAGGTTTATACAGGATTTTAGTAACCACCTTAACCACCTTATGTTAAATAATCTGATAATCAATATTTTATCCGTAGCTAAAAAGATGACTAAAAAGGTGGCTATATAACGTCTGTATCCGCCCCGTCAGTTACAGATTGTAACTTTTGGTAAAAAGTGGCTTTGATGTTTTTACCATCGCTACCGCCTTTATAGCCACGCAATCGGACTTGTCCCGGAAGCTTCTCCCAGCCCAGCGATTTCAGCACCGCGCCTATGCGCTGCGGACCGTATTTGGAGATGCCGGGATAGGGGCAGGTAGTAACGATTTCATGTATCGCCACACGTGTACGTTCCGTAGCACCCTCCGGGGATATTGGGTCGTAATTGCGGTAATATGCGGCCCGTCTTGACGGCTCGTATGTTTCCCAGTCGGACGGCAGGGGTATAGCCAGCCATGAGGCCAGATAGTCGCGAAACGGGTCGCCCATGACCTCGTTAAAGTTCTCTACGTAGTTCCTCATCTGCTTCTCCATATCATCGTCAAGCATCAGCGGCTCACCCCCTTTATAGATGGCGTACGCTTCCGCCCATATTTGTCCGACTTCGCGCCTGAGACGTGCGCCCCATTTGGCTACGCCCTCACCTCCTGTCACTTTGACCACCCAAAAACGGCGGTTCTCTGTAGTGTCTTTCAGGAAATGTTCGTTATTCGTAGAGCCTATCAATACGCAATGGCGCGGGTTCTTGTTCCATTTCCTCGCGTACGCTTCCCTGAAATCGTCCGAACGCCGGGTTATAAAATCCTTGATAGCGTCCATATCCGCGCTCCTCATACCTTTCAGCTCGGGGATTTCTACAATCCATGACCGCTGTAGAGCCTCGCATTGTTCTTTCTTTTTGTCCGTCAGAGAGATAGAGCCGCGCCATTTGCCGGCAAGGATTTCGGCAAAGGTGCTTTTGCCCGTGCCTTGCTTTCCGTATAAGACAAGGCAGTAATCGAACTTGATGCCCTCGCCGGTCTCCGTGTCCGTATCAAGCGCACGGCCTACAGCTCCGGCAAGCCATTTTCGCGTTATTGCGCGGTTAAGCGGCGTATCTGCCGCTCCCAGATAGTCGACAAGCAGCGTATCCACTCGCGGCACCCCGTCCCACTTCTCGCGCGTGATGAAATCCCTTACAGCATGAAAAGCTCTGTTTGTGGCGGTATATCTGAGTAACTTGTCTGTCATCGTGTTTATGGACATCTCTATGCCGTACATTTCGGACAGGTAGGCGGCCATGCGCGACAATGAAGTATCGTCAACGTCACAGGGTCCATGTGTACCTTGAAACTCAGCACCGCCGGTGATTACGTCCGATTGGCTGAAAAGGTCGTATTTCACCATTTTAAAATTAAGGTCGTTAGCCATTATCAATCTGAGGGTTTTAGGCGTGGCCTTGATGTTGCCTTTCCTGTCATAGTCCAGGCCCTCCATCCAGTCGGTGGTAATCTCATTGGCTGCGGCTTCGGGCGCGTTGATGCCGGCAAAGTCGCTATCTGCGTCGGCTAACCGTTCTTTAGTCAGCAACACGCGCACCGCCTTGTCGGCGGCTGCGAAGTCCTGCATCTTCAGGTACGACGGCCTCCGGGTTATGTCGGCCACTTTCGTACCCTCGTCCTCGATGCCGAATTTATGGATGCGCACCAAATCAAAGGCGTTGCACAGCTGCCTACTTGCAGGGTCGGTGTCGTGGTGCGAAAACGCAAACTTGTTTTCATAGGTGATGCAGCCTCCGGCCACGCTCCCGGCGCGGTAGGTGTATCGCCCATCGTGCGCGGTCTTTTCGTACACGTCCGGCAAAAATTTATCTATGGCTTCCTCTATGGTGTAGGCGCGGCAGAATGCCCCGATAAGTCCGGGCTTCTCCAGAGGGTCGCCGGCCTTGCGTATCTCATGCGCCAACACGTCGCCCTCCCGGCTCGACATCGGCCACTCGCTTACGTCCTGGGGGTTGCGGTATGTCGCCAACACCGCGTCCACGTCAAACGCGGGACCGTCCTGGTATTCAAAGACAAATTCGCCGTCTTTGCTTCTGCTGGCCCAGTAAAATAACCTCGGCAGCTGGTAGGTCGTATGGTCAAAAAGCTCTATGCCTATGCGCGAAGTCCAGTACCGGCAGACCGGCTCGTATTCGGCAGGTGTCATTTGCCTGTTGGCCGGAATCAGCAGACGCAGACGCGGTTTTTCCTTTGTATGCTTGTGGGTACTGTATAGAGCCGCCGCGCAGTCGAAATTGAGCGTGAAATCGTCCCACACGTCAGCCGTGCCGTAGTCTATATCCAGCGTGACTATGGTACGGTAAAGCACATTAGCGGTTTTGCGTGTACCGTTGCTCAGATAGCCGCCCACGAAACCGCCGACATCCTTGATGCCGCTTTGTTCCTCTTTGGTCATCCGCAGGTATTCGCGCATCGTTTCGCCGGTGCATTTGACATCCGCGCATTTGGCAAGTATCTCGCTCCACTTCCACGTGCGGTTTTTCCACGTCTTGGCAAAACGGCTGTGCGCCGTGGCTATGTCTAAATCAAAATCGTATTTCAGTTTAATCATTTGTCATGCCCTCCCAGCATCATGTTACGGAAATATCCGGCATCGGCCTCGTCGGTGGTAATCTCGATGTCGCGCACCCCAGCACCGGGTCTGCCGTCGGTCACAATATCCTGTAACACACGGGGTGCGCTTGTTTTCTTAATGTGCAGTTCGCATGGCGGTGTGTCGTCCGCCTCCATTGCGGCATGGATTGCCGGTATCATGTCGCCCGGTACTGTAAATCTTATCTTCACGTCTGCCATATCATTTAGGTTTGTTTTTTATTATGTTGGCTGTCCTTACGTGAAATTCCGCTGCGGCTCTGCTGTAGCCGAAAGATTCCATAAGCACTCTGGTTTTCGCCTCGTCGAGGCATTTCCGGCAATATGGATGTGCCGGGATGTCGGGGTCGATGCACGGCCAGAACGCCACCGCCTGTCTGCCGCACACGCAGCATTTGCACTCACTCGCTTCCATTGCTGTTGTCTTTGAATAGGTCTGAGCCGAACAAGTCTTCAAGAGTGAAGCGCACCATCTTTCTCATTCTTGATGGCGTAAACTCGTTTGTTGGTGTTGTCGCATATTTATACGCTTCCATCACCTCACTCTTGCTGACGATGCAGTGGGTGCGGAGAACCTTACACAATATCCGCTTAATCAATTCTGTGTTCATATTGACTGCGGCTTCGTGGACTTCGGGAATCTCGCACCTTGTGTCCTTTTCGGCAATCTCCCTCGCCAGCTTCTCTATTGCTTCTTCGTTCATAATTCAATCGGTATTAAGATGTTTTGCGGAAGTATGCCGCCTCCACTTCCGTCAGCGCAGATACAGTTCCATTGAGGCTGTCCGTCTATCACCATATAGGCAGACGAAATAACCTTTACCTCTTTACCGTGGAACATACTCCACCTTGCGTCAACGAGGCATATCTTGTCTTTCAAATCGGGCGTTTTAACTTCTTGTGTCATCTCTCAATCATTTTCGGGGTTAAACTTCGGGGACAGCGTGACGGTCGCAGGATAAGACGTGAAGAATCCGTCAAAGGCTTCGGGTTCGTGGTCCACCTCAATTTCATCATAAATCACGCCGTCCACTTTGATTGCCACGTCCTCCTCATCTGCGGAGGATAGCAGTTCTATCAAGTCTGATTTCTTCATACGGTTGTCTCATTATCTGTTCAAGTTCGTAGTAGGAGTGTTGCCCTTTTTCATGCTCCATGTAGAGGAAAAAGAACTGTCGGTAATCGCCGCCGCCAATGTCTTTATCTGTCTTTATCACCCTTGCGGACACTCCGTTGCCAGCCACCGCTCCGTGATGCTCTATAAACCTCGGTATATCTCCGAAGCGTTTAAGGCAGAAGTCATCGAGGTTCTTCTCGCCCTCAATCCAAATGTAGATGTACATAGCTCAAACATTCTTTATCATGTCGGAAAAATTCTGTAAAATGTAAATCAACAGCTCGTAGAGAGCGTCGATGAGTTCGGGACATAACACACCTGTAAGAGAATCGCCATCTTCATCAAGATACCTTGCGGACACACCTCCTATAAGGTATGGATAGTCGATGTTGAGGTGATAGGGAATGTTATTTTCATCCTCTATCTCTTTCGGCAGGAGCGAGAGGAGGTCGGCGAGGGTGAAGATGGACTTGCGTCCGTAAATATCACTCTCATGTGCCTTTCTTGCATCCACCCCCAGCTCTATCAGCCGGGCGGATTGCTCTATGGTCAGTCTGTCTTTTGTCATTTACTTTCAAAATAGGGGTTAACACTTTCTTCTGCGAACAGGATTACATCTTCTTGGATTTTCACGGCAACTCTATCCTCTAATTCAAAATCAACGATAGTTCCTACCATGCCGTCAAATGCCGATAGAATGTTATCTATTTTGACTTTATCACCCACTTTTAATGCGATTTTAGGCTTTTCCCACCCATCCCATGTCCTGACATCCTTTGATGGGTAGAGCATAAGCTCGCCACCTTCTTCGTGGCCGCAAGATGGAATGGCTACCCACTGACCATTTTCGCGGTTTTTGAGTTTAATGCAGTGGTCATCATCTCCCCAATCCAAATCTTCAAGCACACATTTTCCAAGGTAGGGCGAATAGAACTCCACGCCCTCGCAGCCTTGCAGCAACTCGCAGAGGTTCAAGTCCTTATCTTCGGATTTATGGGAATTTTCCGAATCTTCCCCTAAATTCCCACATTCGGAAGCGGTGAGGTTGTGGCGGCCGAAAAGACTATTTAGTCGGCATAATGCCCCATACTCAAATTGTGACATACCACCGCGATTACTGATTGCTATATATGCTTTGGCGGTCTCTCTCACTTCTTTCTTGAAGTCGTCGGGCAGCGATGCCCACGCACGGTCTTGCAGTTTCTTTTCCATGTTAAAAAGGTGTGAGTTAGTCGTTTTGATTGGTGTTGTCCTGATGGTTGTTACAAGCGTCTTGCTGCGGTTCTACAATATTGTCCGATATGGTACACGTGCCTATATCGTCGCCGTCGGTGCGGTAGAAAAGGCAGCTTTGACAGGTCTCGGCTTCCGGATTACGGTGGTCGGATGTCCGAAAGGCATGAACGGGCGTTAGGGTTTTCAGCGGTTCGTGCATGGTCTTTACACATTATCGGTTAATGCTTCGTGGACTTCTATAGCGCAGTTCTTTATATAGGTGCGTGTGTCTCCGTCGCTGTAGTCGCATGTTTCAGCCCATATAGTCACCCATTTGCCGAATAATTTTACCTGCACTCTTACTGTGTACAGCATTGTGCAATCGGGGTCGGTGGCGGCGTTGGGGTTTACTTCTTCCTTGACGCGCGATTTGGCGCGCAGATGCTTTATTGTTTTCATAGTTTTCAAATTTGATGTTATCAGATGCGTAGAGTATCTTGTTATTTAGTTATTAGTCTTTTAGGTAGTAGGGTGTTGTGTAGCCTGAGCCTTTCAGGGGCAAATCGCTGCACCAGTCTATAGGCTCGCTGAATAGTGCCTCGACATCCGACAGCGGTCTATGTAGCGGTGCCTCCGCGACTATCTCATCATGGATATGGAAAACTACAGGCAGGTTTTCACGCCGTGCGCGGAGTATGACCATGCCCAGTATGTCACGTGCGATGGCTTGCACTACGTTCTCGGTAAGTTTACCGCCGTAGGTACGTATCTTCTCCCACTTCTTGGTAGTCTGGTTCAAGCCCTCATACTCTATAATCTCGTGGTCTCCACGCCAGCCGTCGTCATATTCCATGCCGATAGTAGCACGGGGGTAACACATAGTCCGCCCCGACGGCAGGGTGATAAGCAGCATGCCCCAGCGGAAGCCGACACCGATACCTCGGTGGATGGTTACGGTTTTGCCTGTCTTGATAGCGGTTAAGGCCGCTTTCTCGATGATGTCCCACAGCCTGACTATGCGCGGGTTGGAATTGCGCCACAGCCGTACTATCTCCTTTTCTTCAAGCTCGGTAAGACCCAGCTTGGAGCCGCCCATAGCTTCAAGGGCTGCCTCGCCTCCGCCGTAACCCAGTGCCAGCACGGCTATTTTACCTTTCTGCCGCAACCCGGCATTGCGTCCGTGTTTTTCCACCGGCATACCAAACATCTGTGACGCGGTAGCGCAATAGATGTCGCCGCCTTTGCGGAAAACATCAAGCACCCAGTTTTCTCCTGCCAGCCACGCGATTACACGCGCTTCAATGGCGGAAAAGTCGCACACATGGAATGTGCGCCCCGGCAGGGCTACAAACGCCGTGCGTATCAGTTCGCTCAGCACCTGGGTAACGTTGGCGTAGTTCTGTTCAAATTCTTCCAAATCCCCGGCTTTCACCAGACTACGCGCATAGTCCAAATCGGGCAAATGGTTCTGAGGAAGATTCTGCACTTGTACGAGCCTACCAGCCCAACGCCCTGTACGCGCGGCACCGTAAAACTGCAGCAGTCCGTGTATGCGCCCGTCAGAGCAAACGCATGCTTGCATGGCTTTATACTTCTTGTTGGATGTCTTACCCATTTCGCGGCGCAGAGCCAACACGCGCTGGGCTTTCGGCCAGTATTTCAGAGATGCCTCGATTTCATCAAGGTTCTTTTTGTTGAGTGAGGTGACACTCATGCCTGTTTCTCGCTGTAGATAGGCTTTAATCTGTGCCGGGCTGTTGGGGTTTTCCAGCCCTGTGAGCTGCTGCGCCTCTTTCAGTAATTCGGCATTATATTCCTCGTCAAAACGTGCGGCCGCGTCAACCAACCTACGGTCGATTAATACGCCACGGTCGTTTATCTCTTGGTCGGCTATATAAAGTTCCTCATCAAAGGAGGCAGGTTCCAGCCGGCGCACTTTTGCCAATATGGCTTGCTCCACTTCTACGTCACGGATGCAGTATTTTTTGAACGTTTCCCATTTGTCCGGCGCGTTGTCCGGCAGATGGCGCACACCGTTCTTGCCCGGCACGGAGAAAAAGCGGATAAGCGTTTTGCCCTCGGCCATTTTGCCTTCAGCGAGTTTAAGCACTTCGGCGCACTGTCCTAATGACAGAGGCAGACCCATGCGGGCGGCCCGCACCATCGTGCACCGCCACTGCGCCGGGTCAAGCGGTTTGGCATAGCCTAAATACCTGCTGATGCAGATTCGCTCAAAAGCTGCGTTAAACGCGGTCTTGATTACGCCCGGGTCTGTCACTGCTGCCAACACCTCATCGGGCAATGTTTCGCCCTGTGCGAAGTCCACACAAGCTACAGGCCCGTTGTCGATGCTGTACGCAAACAGCAATATGGTGAAGTCCGGGGCCTCGACATACCTGTAAACGCCGCTGCTTGCCAAATCTACACTGCTGTAGGTCTCGATGTCTATGCCTAACTCTTTCATTATTTTATCTTGGGGTATTTTGTCCTAATAATGCCGCTGCGGCCGCATGCCAATCGTCTATGCCGTTAAATTCTTGGCAAAACTCGATATACTTATCCTGTAGGCCGGCGGCGATTATAAAAGCGTATGCCTTGTTTTTAGCGTTCTTTTCTACTTCAAAGGCTTCTGCACTGTAAGTTTTATCGGTAGTGGGGGGGGGGAGTCATAAATCATCGTCTTATCGGTTTATATACCCTGCGGCAAAACAGCACCGCAGGGTATCGGGTTGGTGTCATAAATCTTCGTCGTCCTCGCTGTCGATGTCGGCAAAGTCGTTTTCAGCGGATGCCCGGCCGCCCAACTTCTCATCGTCTTTAAACTTCATGAGGTTGTTGAGACCACAGGCTACGCCACGGTTACCGTTGGTGTCGTAGGCGTAGAAAGTCACGGAAGCGATAGCCCAAACGCCGCTGTACATTTCTTCCTCGTCCACGATGGCGACTCTGTTGCGGTCTACGATGCCGGGGCGCGTATTGCATTTTGCGTTGACGTAGTAGCACCCTGCATATACCTCATCGTCCTTTTCGTCACCGTCACGCAACGGCAAATCAAGTTTTTTGGGTTCTTTGCCTCCCCATTTTGATACTATGCCGGCTTTCTTGGCGGCCTCGATAGCATCCTTGATGGCTTTGATTGTCTCGGTCTCGGTTTTCGGGATAAGTATATTAGTCATGTACTTGCCCTTGCTTTCGTCACCATCAGGGGCATACTTTGCGAAAACATGAGTGTAGCTCAGTCGGCATGGACCGAAAACTACTTTGGTGTCAGTTACTTTTGGTGTAATCATACCTTTGTTTGTTTTTATTGGTTGGAAATATCGATGTTGTTAAAGTCGTTGGCAGCCGCATTATACGCAGGTCGTTTGTCCTCATCGGCTACTAATGCCGGTTTGCCCTGCGGTTTAATGATGTACTCGGCGCATAGTGCTGAAAGGCGTTTTTTGCCTACCAGCTTTTCAAGGTCGGAAATTCCGCACAGGGCGGCGGGTTTCATGTATTCGCTTTCGTCGTACCCCTCTTTGGCTAGTATCCCGGCGACTGCGGAAGCATCGGTGATTTTGCGGTTGCTCCGCCCCTCCACCAGCTTAAAGCCGGGATAGGCCACACCGTCCAAAGCCTGTTGCAATGTGTATTCCTCTACGCTGCTGCACCACGCCTTAATCATGGACAGGTGCGGCAGTATGGCGGTCGCCATTTCATCAGGTGCAATTAACCTCGGGTCGGGGTTTTCTTTGGCGGTAGATGCGCATCTTTCGGCTAACGCCCTGCACATGCATTTGACTTTGCAGAATTGGCACCAATCGCCGGGGTTCTGTGGAGCGTTGCCTTCATAGGCCGCTACGGCTTTGGGGCGCAGTTCGTTATCCGCCCACTCCAGCAGCTCGGCAACGGTCAACTCTGCTTCGCTCAGATTGTCGATGCGCGGCTGTACTATAGTCATGCGCACACGGTCTATGCGGTATTCGAAACAGTTAGCGAGATACGCGCCTAAAGCGTAGATTTTCATCTGGGGATTGTCCACCGCCGACACCTTTACCCCTTTGCCGTATTTAAAATCTACGATTTCCATACAGCCGTCGGCGATGATTGTGGCGTCGGATGTCCCGAACGCTTCCGGCACGTACTCCGAAAAGTCCAACCGGGTCTCGATAAGCAGCTGCGCGTCCTTGGTCACCGTCCGCGCGGTGTTGAACTTCTCCAGCACTATGGTTTTGTAGGTGTCGGTGTATTCGTCCATTTCGCCGGTGTGGTAGGTCGCGTTAAGTTCCGCTATCTCCTTTTCTTCATGGTCGGTCGGAAGCCCCATAAACGATTTCAGCTTTAACGCGCAGTATGCGTGTGCCAGCGTACCCTCCTGTGCGTAGCTGCTTTCTTTATCGGGGGCGTTTGCCTCCAACCTCGGAGCGGCTGCGCAATTCATCCACCTGTGGGCGGCGGACGGTGATAATAATGCGTGATGTCCGGGCATACTTATCTACTTTTTAGAATGGTGCTGGGGGGG
>ULOI01010941.1_pt1 | contig 35195 bp, 32 predicted proteins | sample 1952231 | NCBI WGS metagenome assembly ULOI01 (sample SAMEA4835593, study PRJEB28245) | human gut metagenome | biome: gut microbiome; material: fecal sample | place: Denmark | collected 2008
TTCTGCACTTTTTCCATTTATATAATTTTCAATTTCATTTAATCCTGTTTCTTCTGTTTCTTTTGCTTCCTCTGTCCTAATTTTGGCTTGCATTGCTTTACTTATTATTCCATTGTCCCCTGTTAGCATTGCAATTGTTACTCCTGCTAATATTAAAAGTACTATGATAGTTATTACTAACGCTATTAAAGTAATACCATTTTCTTGTCTTTTTCTCATCATTTCACCAATCCTTTTCATTTGTTTTGCTATTAATTATAGTACCAAAAACCATATTTCTTTGCAATACCTTAGTTTTAAAAAAAATTATCTTTTTTTATTTTCCTGAATACAATAATATATAGGAGGATTAAATATGAAAGATATTATTTTTAAAGGATGTGGTACTGCTATTGCCACACCATTTGCCAATGATGAAATAGATTATTTAGAATTTAAAAAACTTTTAAAATTTCAAATAAAAAATAAAGCAGATAGCATTATTGTATGTGGTACAACAGGCGAAAGTGCTACAATGACAACAAAAGAAAAAACAGAACTTATTAAGCTTTCAGTTAAAACATGTAAAGGAAAAATTCCAGTTATTGCAGGAACAGGTTCTAATAATACAAGTAAGGCAGTTGAAATGTCAAAAATTGCGGAAAGTTTAGGAGTAGATGGATTGTTAATTGTAACACCATATTATAATAAAACTACCCAAAAAGGATTAATAAAACATTATAAAGAAATTGCATCATCTGTAAATATTCCAATTATATTATATAATGTCCCTAGCAGAACTGGGGTAAACATAGAGCCAAAAACTTGCTTAGAATTATCTAAAATAAAAAATATTGTAGCAATTAAAGAAGCTAGTGGCAATATATCTCAAGTTGCAGAAATTGCAAGTTTATGTGGAGATAATTTAAATATTTACTCTGGAAATGATGATCAAATTGTTTCAACTTTATCACTTGGAGGAATTGGTGTCATATCTGTTTTATCAAATGTTTTACCAGAATATACACATAATATTGTACAATATTATTTAGATGGTGACCAAGAAACATCTAAAAAAATGCAATTAGAAACAATACCACTTATAAAAGCTTTATTTTCTGAAGTAAACCCTATACCTATAAAATATGCCTTAAATTTAAAAGGCTTTAATTTTGGTAAGCCTCGTCTTCCATTAGTTGAATTAAGCCCTAAAAATAAAAAAATTCTAGAAGGTGAACTTAAAAATTTCAATATTTAGTAACTTTACTTGCCCTTCACAAAATATATAATAAAAAATATTATAACTGTAAACTATTAAATTTTATTGCATTGTTTAATAATACTATGATATAATAATAAGGTATACATATAATATTATTTTAAAGGGGATTAAAATGAACGAACTTCTCGAAAAAATATATAATGATAAAGAATTTATTAATGTAATAGATGATATGATAAATAATAAAACTGTTCAAGAAATGAAAAAATACAGACAACATTATGAAACTTCATGTTTTGATCATTGTTTAGAAGCTTCTTATTTTTGTTATAAAATATGCAAAAAATTACATTTAGATTATATTTCTTGTGCAAGAGCTGCAATGGTGCATGACTTATTTTTATATGATTGGCGTGTTCGTCAACCTGGTAGAAAAGGTCTACATGCTTTTACACATCCAAAATATGCATATGAAAATGCCAGCAAAATTTTTGATTTAAATAAAAAGCAAAAATATATTATCGTAAAACATATGTGGCCTGTCACATTTTTTAGTATTCCTAGATATGCAGAAAGTTTTATTTTAACTTTAGTTGATAAATATTGTGCACTTTCAGAATCATATAATGAAGTATATTCTTGCTTTAATAAAAAAAGAGCATTTAGATTTGCTTATGTTATTTTAAGTTTATTAATAATAAGATTTTAAAAAAAATATAGATTTTATAATTAATTATAAAATCTATATTTTTTATTTATTATTCTTCAGTTGTTTTAGCTTCTTCTTTAACTTCTTCTACTACTGGTGCAGTTTCTGTAACTGTTTCTTCTACAGCTGTAGTTTCTTTAGCTACTGGTTCTTCTACTAATTCTTCTTTAACAACTATTTCTCTGTCTTCAATTCTTGCTCCAACTAATTCTTTAGTTTTAGCAGCTTTTCCAACTCTGTCTCTTAAGTAGTATAATTTAGCACGTCTTGCTTTACCAACTCTTACTACTTCTACTTTTTCAACTAATGGAGAATGAACTAAGAATGTTTTTTCAACTCCAACACCATAAGATGTTTTTCTTACTGTAAATGTACTATTTACTCCTCCACCTTGTTTTTTAATTATGATTCCTTCGAAAACTTGGATTCTTTCTTTGTTTCCTTCTTTAATTCTTACGTGTACTCTTACTGTATTACCAACTCTTAATTCTGGTATTTTGTTTTTTAGTTGTTCATGTTCAATAGATTTTATAATATCCATTTTAGAATTTCCTCCTTCTTTCTATTCATGAGCGGTGCATTTGTTTTGCACTTCACTTAATAATTTTACGTCCATTTCAGACAAGTTTTTATTTTTTAAAAGATCTGGTCGTTTTTTATATGTAATTTCAATTGCTTTTTTTCTTCTCCATTTTTCTATATTTTCATGGTGCCCTGTAAGCAATATTTCTGGTACCTTCTCGTTTTCAAAAACTTCTGGTCTTGTATATTGTGGGTATTCTAGCATTCCATTTGAAAATGACTCTTCTTTTGTAGAATCTTTGCTTAAAACACCTTCTATATATCTACTTACACTATCTATTAACACCATTGCTGGAATTTCGCCGCCTGTTAATACATAATCTCCTATTGATATTTCTTCATCAACAATTTTATCTATTACCCTTTGGTCTATTCCTTCATAATGACCACAAAGAAGAATTAAGTGACTTTCTTTTGATAATTCTTCTACTTTTTTTTGGTTTAATGTTTTTCCTTGTGGAGTAAGGTATATAACTTTAGCATTATCTTGTTTTATTGATTTAAATGCATCATAAACAACATCTGCTTTCATTACCATTCCTGCTCCACCGCCATATGGAGTATCATCTACTTTTTTGTGTTTATCTTTTGAAAAATCTCTAATATTTATTAAGTTTATATCTATTAGATTTTTTTCTTTTGCTTTTCCTATAATGCTTTCTTCTAATGATTTAAACATTTCAGGAAAAAGTGTTAAAACATCAAATTTCATTTTTTCCTCCATTTTAAATTAAACCTTTTAGTATATGAACTATTATTTTTTTATTTTCTAAGTCAACTTGTTTTATTACCTCTTTTATTGCTGGTAATAATACTTGTTTTCCTAAATTGTCTTTTACTACATATATATCATTACTTCCAGTATTATATATGTCATCTATTTTCCCAAGAAGCTTCCCTTCTTCTGTATATACTTCAAGTCCTAGCAAATCTACAATATAGTAAACCCCTTCTTCTAAAGGCTTTGCATCTTTTCTATCTATTTCTAAATAAGAATTTCGCAAATTTTGTGCTTCTTCAACTTTTTCTATACCTTTAAATTTTATCAATACCATATTTTTATGATATTTTACTTCTTGTATTTCATATTCTCTTCTTGTTTTTTTGTTTACAACATATACTTTTTTTAAATCGTCAAATCTTTCTATGTCATCTGTATAAGGAACAACTTTTACCATCCCTTTTATTCCAAATGTATTTACTATTTGACCTATTTCTAAATATTGCATAATGTTTTACTCCAATTATCCAATAAATTCTACTGTAACTCTTTTTTGTTCTTTGTTTGCTACAGCTTTTACTACAGTTCTTATTGATTTTGCAAGTCTTCCTTGTTTACCAATAATTTTTCCCATGTCTCCATCTGCTACCTTAACTTCAAAAACTACTGATTTTTCACCATTTAGTTCTTTTATTTCAACAGCATCTTTATCATCTACTAAGTTTAATATTATTGTTTCTAGTATTTCTTTCATTTTTTCCTCCTAATTTATTACCTTAAGTTGCCAACTTATTTTCTTTAGTTTATTACTTTTATTAAAATAAAAATTTATATTTTAATTATTTTGCTTTTTCAATTAGGAATTTTACTGTATCAGTTGGTTTTGCACCATTTTTGATCCATTTTTCTACTTTTTCTTTATCTAAAACTATTGTAGCTGGTTCTGTCATTGGGTTATATGTTCCTAATTGTTCAATTATTTTTCCATCTCTTGGTGATTTAGAATCTGCAACTACTATGTGATAAAATGGAGCTTTTTTCTTTCCTTGTCTTTGTAATCTTATTTTTACCATTTTTGTTTCACCTCCCAAATTTATGTTTAAATATTTATAATTTATTTTAAGCTTAGAAATTATTTCTAAAGCGTAAAAGATTAATAACTTATTTAAAATTTCATATTTTTTAATGTGTCTTCATCTATGTTTTTCATTAACTTTCTCATGCCACCTTTATTTGATTGCATTTGTTTCATCATTTTTTGTGTCATTTCAAATGATTTTATAAATTTGTTAATATCTTGTACTGTTGTTCCACTACCTTTTGCTATACGCTGTCTTCTACTTGCATTTAAAAGTTTTGTATTTTGCTTTTCTTTTTTTGTCATTGAACATATTATTGCTTCTATTTTTCCAAATTCTTTGTCATCTACTTTTAGGTCTTTAAATTTGTTCATTCCTGGAATCATTTTTAATATTGAAGAAAATGAACCTAATTTTTTCATTTGCCTAATTTGCATTAAATAGTCATCTAAATCTAATTCCTTTTTCTTTAATTGTTTTTCTAATTTTTCTGCTTGCTCTAAATCAAAACTTTCTTCTGCCTTTTCAATTACAGATAGTATATCTCCCATTCCTAGTATTCTTGATGCCATTCTGTCTGGATGGAATACTTCTATGTCACTTAATTTTTCTCCTGTCGCTGCAAATTTTATTGGTTTTCCTGTAACTTTTTTTACTGAAAGCGCTGCACCACCACGCGTATCACCATCTAATTTTGTTAAAATTATTCCATCAATTCCAACTTTTTCATTAAATGTTTGTGCAACATTTACAGCTTCTTGTCCTGTCATACTGTCCACTACAAGTAATGTTTCGTGTGGATGTACTCCATTTTTTACATTTTGTAGTTCTTGCATTAGTGCTTCATCAATTTGTAAACGTCCTGCTGTATCTAATATTATTACATCATTTAATTTTGACATTGCAACATTTATTGCTTGTTTGCTTATTTGTACTACATCTTTTGAGTTTTCATTACTGTATACTGGAATGTTTAGCTGTGCTCCCACAACTTGTAATTGTTTTATAGCTGCTGGTCTATAGATATCACATGCAACTAATAATGGTTTTTTTCCTTGTTTTCTAAAAAGATTTGCAAGTTTTCCTGCTGTTGTTGTTTTACCTGATCCTTGTAGTCCCACAAGCATTACTATTGTAGGAGGATTTGGTGTAAAGTTTACTTTGCTTTCTTTTTCTCCAAGTAAATTTACTAGTTCGTCTTTTACTATTTTTACAACTTGTTGTCCTGGGGTTAATGATTTCATAACATCTTGGCCTAATGCTTTTTCTTGTATTGTGCTTATAAATTCTTTTACTATTTTATAGTTAACATCTGCTTCTAGTAATGCAAGTTTTACTTCTCTTAGCATTTCTTTTAAGTCAGATTCTGTTATTCTTGCTTTTCCTCTTATTTTTCTTGTAATTTCTTGTAATCTAGATGATAATCCTTCAAAAGCCATTTTGTTCCCCCTATTTCTTTGCTTAGATTATACTAAACAATTTAATTCTTTTTTTATGGTCTCTAATACATTTGCTATTTGTTTGTCGGAATAGTCTTTTTGTATTTTCGTTAGTTCTGATAAAACTTTTTCTATTTTCTTTTCTGTATTTAACGTCCTTTTCATAAATAATAGCTTTTCTTCGTACTCGAAAAGTTTTTTCTCTCCTTTCTTTATGATATCTCTAACAGCTTGTCTTGTAATGTTATGATTTTGTGCTATTTCTGATAAAGATAAATCGTTATTGTAGTAGTCGTCCATAATTTGATATTGCTTTTCAGTTAGAAGTTTGCCATATGTTTGTATTAACATACTTAGTATAACTTTTTCTTCCATTTTTTACTACCTCTTTTTTGTAATGCTAATATACTTTACACCTTTTTTTGTGATTTGTCAAGTAAAATACTAAAAAAAGTTGAAATTCTAAGTTTATTATATATTCTGTGAAGGGCAAGTGGGGACCGTTTTAGAAAATGTATGAGGTACGAATTACATTTTCTTATAATGGGGAGCCCTGGGAAGAATATATAATTAAACTTAGAATTTCAACTTTTTTATTTTGCTTTATGTGTCATTCTTTCTTCCATACTTTCAAAAAGTACTGGTTCAAAAACTTTAACATAATATGGTTTTATATCTTTATATAAATTATTTACATATATAACAGCGCCATTTTTAGTTGTTACTCTAAGATTTGGAAATGTTTTTATCATTTTTTGATTATTCCATAAAGTATTTACTATACTTTTTATGGTTTCATTTTTGTATAGATTTCTTGCTGCCTCTTGTGCTTTTTCTTCTCCTTGTATTTCTATATGATGTGTATCTACAAGTCTTACATAAAACATTTGCAAAGCAAAGCTTGATACAAGCCAATCTACAAGCATAAATATCATTATAATTGATGTTGCAATTTTTAAAGTTTTTATTGGAATTTTATTTATAAATTTATCAATTCTTGGGTTTATTACTTTTAACAATACAACTCCTAAAGCTCCCCATGCTATTGTAAATGTAGCACATATTCTTCCATGTATGTTAAATGCCATTTCTGAGTAGTCCCACCATTTAACATTAAAAACTAGTTCTCCAATTAGACTTACTAAATACTCGGTAATAGCACCTAATACCATACCACCTAGCATTAATTTCCATCTTTTACTTTTAAATTTTTGAAGTCCAACTATCATTACAACTGCGCCTAATCCATATATTGCACAAAATGGTCCATATAAAAAGCTTTGTCTGCTTTCTATTACACCTTCTGAAAGAAATGCAAATACAGTTTCTATTATAAAACCTAAAAAACTATAAATTATAAAATATGCAAATATTTGAAAAATTGTAATTCCAAATATATTAAACCCTTTTTTTGTTAATTTATTTGCATTTTCTACATCTTCTTCTACTTTTTCTATGCTCTGTTTTACTTCTTTTAATTCTTTTGAAATTGATGTTATTTTTTCTTTTTCTTCTATTTCTATTCCATCTTTGTCTATTATGTCTATAATTTCTTCAACAGAAGTTTCTATTTTTTCTAGTTTTGATGCTATTTTTACTTTCTTTTTTCTAAGTTTATCTTGTTTTTCTTCTTCATTTAGTTCTTTTTTACTTTTCTTTTGTTTTGTAGCTTCTATTCCCCTTTTATTCATATATTTTCTCCATATTTTATATATTTATTTTCTTAAAAAAACATCATTTAATTTTTCTACATTGGCTATAATATTTTCAAATATTTTTGTTATTTCTTCTTCTGTTAAGGTCTTTTTGCTATCATTAAATGTTAATGAATAAGCAACAGATTTTTCATCTTTTCCTATGTTTTCTCCTGTGTATACATCAAAAACTTCTATATTTGTTAGTAATTTTCCTCCTGCCTTTTTTATTACTTTTTCTACTTCTACAGATGGCATATCTTTTTTCATTACAAATGCTACATCTTTTTTTACATTTGGGAATTTAGAAATTTCCTTATATTTCATTTTTCCTACTCTTTTTGAAAGTAATTCATCTAAATTAATTTCCATTACATATACATCATCTTTTGTAACTTCTGGGTGTAATTTCCCAACAATTCCAACTATTTGTCCATTTACATTTATATTTGCTGTTTGTCCTTTATGAAATTCATTTGGTATTTGGTCTGGCATTTCTATAGTATATCTATTTTCATAACCTAAAAAGTTTAGTAATTCTTCTACTACTCCTTTTATAACATAAAAATCAACATTTGCACTGTTTCCAACTCCTAAATAATATTTTCCAGTCATTAATGCAACTATTTTTTGATTTTCTCCATATTCTTCTTGTTTTTTATAAAATCCTTTTCCTATTTCAAATATACATACATCCTTGTTTTCTCTTGCTTTATTGTATTCATATATTTTAACCATTGATGGAATTAAGCTATATCTTAGTGCATTTCTTTCTTCTGCTAATGGGTCTAATAATTTTACTACTTCAAAGTCATCTGTTGTGTATTTTTTTGCTTCTTTATCACTTGTAAATATCATTGATAATGTTTCATTTAAACCAAGTGATACCATTTTGTTTCTTATTTCTCTTGTTTGTTTGTCATAGCTTCCTTGCTTTACTGGTAATACTGGCAACTTTCCTTCTATATTGTCTACTCCATATATACGTCCAACTTCTTCTATTAAATCTTCTTTTATTGATATGTCTAACCTTCTTCTTGGAACTGATACTATTGCTTTTTTGTCATCTGCTTCATAGCTAAATCCTAATTTTGTAAATACGTCTAAGATATCATTGTTAGAAATATTTGTTCCTAAAACATCTGTAATATTTTTAAATGTTATTTCTATTTTTTTATCTTCTTTTTGGCTTTGATCATATGTACACATTCCTTCTATTACTGTACCATTTGCATATTTCTCTAACAAATGGCAAGCTCTATTTATTGCCATATATGTTCTGTTTGAATCTAAGCCTTTTTCAAATCTGTTACTTGCTTCACTTCTTAATATTTTTTTTGCTGTTTTTCTTACTCTAACTCCATCAAATATTGCAGATTCTATTATTATATTTTTTGTTTGTGGTACAACTTCTGTTTCTAGTCCTCCCATAACTCCTGCTAATCCTATAGATTTTTCTTTAGTTGAAATTACTATGTCATTTTCATCTAATGTTCTTTCTATATTATCTAATGTAGTTAGTTTTTCTCCATTTTTTGCCATTCTAACTATTATTTCACTGTTTAGTTTATCTGCATCATAAAAATGCAATGGTTGGCCTAGTTCTAGCATTACATAATTGCTAATATCTACAACATTATTTATTGGTCTTATTCCACAAGCCATTAATCTATTTTTTATAAATGCTGGACTTTCTTTTATTTCTACATTTTCTACTTTTTTTGCTAAAAATACAGAGCAATTATTTGTTTGTATGTCTATATTAAATGTTTGATTTATATCTTTTCCAGTTTCTTTATAATTTATATCTACATCTTTTACTTTTTTATTATATATTGCCCCTAATTCATATGCCATTCCAAGCATGCTTAACAAGTCTCCACGATTTGCTGTTAATTCAAAGTCTATTACTTCATCATCAAATCCTAAGTATTTTATTGGATCTTCTCCAACAATTGCATCTTGACCTAATTCGCAAATTCCTTTTTTGTCTTCTTCTGTTAAAAATTTGTTATCTAGCCCTAATTCCGCAATTGAACACATCATTCCATTTGATTCTACCCCACGTATTGTTCCTTTTTTTATTGTTACATCATTTGGTAAATTTGCTCCAACTAATGCTACTATTACTTTTATTCCAGCTCTTGCATTTGGTGCACCACAAACAATTTGAAGTGTTTTATCTCCTACATCTACCATACATACATGTAAATGGTCTGAATCTGGATGTTCTTCACATGTTTTTATTTGTCCTATTACTAAATTTGTTGCATTTATAAACTTTTCTGCACTATCATATTCATTTCCTACTCTTGTCATATCTTGTGCTATCTTTTCTATACTTAAATTATCATCTAAATCTATATAATCTTTTACAAAATTTCTACTTAATATCATTTGTTTTTACACATCCTTTCTATCAAATTGTTTTAAAAATCTTACATCATTTGTGTATAAATAACGTACATCTGGAATTGCATATTTAAACATTGTTATTCTGTCTAGTCCAGGTCCAAAGGCAAATCCTCCCCACTCTTCTGGGTCATAGCCTCCCATTTTTAGTACATTTGGGTGCACCATTCCTGCCGCAAATACTTCTATCCATCCTGTTTTTTTACATAGTGAGCAACCTTTTCCTCCACATTTAAAGCATGTTACGTCTACTTCGTATGATGGTTCTGTAAATGGGAAATAACTTGGTCTAAAACGTAATTTTGAGTTTTCTCCTAACATTTTTTTCGCAAATATTTCTAATGTTCCTTTTAAATCTGCAAGTGATACATTTTTATCTTTTTTATCTATTACTAACCCTTCTACTTGCGCAAATTGTGGTGAATGTGTTGCGTCATCTTCCCTTCTATATGTTTTTCCTGGGCATATTATTCTTATTGGCTCTTTACCGCCTTTTTGTTCCATTACTCTTGCTTGTGCTGATGAAGTTTGTGTTCTTAATAAATATTCGTTTGTTATGTAGAAACTATCTTGCATATCTCTTGCTGGGTGACCTTCTGGTAAATTTAGCTTTTTAAAACAGTATTCATCTGTTTCTAATTCTGGACCAGATACTACATCATACCCCATAGATACAAATAAGTCTTCTACTTCTTCTATTACCAAATTCATTGGATGTTTACTTCCTCTTACCATTTTTTTGCTTGGTAATGTTATGTCTATTCTTTCATTTTCTATTTTTTTATTTAGTTCTATTTTTTTAAATTCCTCTTCTTTTCTAGAAATTAGATTTTCTATTTTTCCTCTTACTTCATTTACCAAGCTTCCTATTACTGGTCTTTCTTCTTCAGCCAATGTTCCCATTGTTCTTAATACTTGTGTTAGCTCACCTTTTTTTCCTAGGTATTTTACTTTTAAGTCTTGTAATTGTTTTAAATCTTTTGCATTTTCAATTTCATTAATTGAATTTTCTTTAATTTGTTCAATTTGCTCTTTCATTAAATTCCTCTCCTTGTAATAATTTTGGATTTTAAGTTTCCATTAACTTTTTTACTTTGTTTAAATTTGCAATAAAACAAGCCAATTCTTCCATTACATAGGACGAATTGGCTTATTTCGTGGTACCACCTAATTTTATTAATTATTTTAATTAACCTCATTATAGTTTTAACGGTTCAACCGCTTCTTTCTACTTTGCTTTTCAAAAGAAGACCTAAAAAGTGAAATTTCTATATATTTGTATTTAAATAGCTCTCAGCTTTGCTATTTTCTCTGTAAAATACTTTTACTATATATACTTTGCTTTTTAATTGGCTTTTCTTATTATGTTTTATATGTTATCATATTTTATTTATTTTTTCAAGTTTTTTTACATACTTCCAAAAATAATTTCAATATTTTTTAATTGTTTTAAAATATAAGTTTGGTTAAATTTCATATCTAAGACTATTCTTCCTTTAGAATCTGTATTTTGTGTAACAACTGGCTCAAAAATATAAGAATAATCACTTGTATTTATTATATTAAAATCTGAATCATATCTATTAATACGCATTGTATAGTAATTTTTTTCTAATTTACTAATACCACTTTTTAAAGTAATTTGAAGTCCTGAACTATATATTTTATAACTTTCTATTTTATCATAATTTTCTTGGTCAGATTTTGCTGGTATAAAGTTATTTGATGTTTTATCATACACAAAACATATTTTAAATTTATCTAAATTTTCTGCTGTATTTTTTTTAGTTTTTAGATTATTTTCAAATACAAATGTGCTGCTTTGGCTATCTACGTTTTGGGATTTTACATTTTCTACTATGCTATTATCTAGTGTTGTATTTACTTCAAATTTTATATTTTCATTTTTTTCGGTATTTGTTATTTGAGTTTTTCCGCCTATTCTTTGTATTGTTACTTTTTCTATTTTATAGTCATTTCCATAATCATATTTTATTTTAAAATAATCTCCCTCTATTTTTTCTTTTATTTTATCTTTCCAATCTTGGTCTTTTGTATCTACTATGGTTTCTACATTTTCCCCATCTATGTATTTTACCTCTATATCACCTATTTGTTTATACATATTTATTGATGGCAATATATTATTAATAATTTCACTTTTTAAAATATAGCCTCTTTTTTCTTGTATATTTATGTGATTTAATAAATTTTCTTTTGCATCTTGTGCTATATTTTCTTTTTTTGTTTTATCAGAATTTGTAAAAAATCCTGCTTTATTGTTTAAAGACATTACTGCTTTTATATTTTCTATACTTACAGGAATTTCTTGCCATGTTGTTATTGCACATAATATTATAAATGCTCCTGAAAGTATTATTGCAGTGATTTTTTGGGTTTTTTTCTTATTTTTAGTATTAAATATCATTATTAATAAAAGTATTATTGGAATTAATGTTATTTGAATTATTAACAATATATTAAACATCGTTGCTTTTAATATGCTATTTGAATACCTCAAACAATAATAAAATCCAATGCCTACTGTTAGTGCAATTATTGCAAGTATAATTGCTCTTTTTATTTTCTTTTTATAAATTGACTGTATAAATAATTTTATATATTTAAAGATAATATATATATCTATTGCTAAAAGAATTATGTATATATAATCTACAATTTGTATTGATGATACTATTAATGGTACTTGTAAAATTTCTTTCCAAAATACTGCCAATAATATAGCTAAAGTTATAATAATGCTTATTATATTTATTATTATATTTTTCTTTTTAATCTCCAAATGCTCTTCCTCCTATTACTTTTCCTGTTTTTACATCAATATATACTGATACCCCATTTAGCATGTCATCTTCTCTTGTATACACATAACATTTTATCTTTTTAGTATTGTAAACTTTGTCTGTTTCATTTGCCTTTCTTGTAAAAAAGTTATTTGCATATACTTCTTGTGTTTCTATTGTTTGGCTATCTTTGCTATATTGTCCAACTATATTTTCAGCTTGTTTAAATGCTTTATTTGCTATTTCGTCTGCCTCATTTTGAGTTATGTTTTTATTTTCACTACTTGTATTTAAATATGTATTAAAATCTTTTACAAATATTTCTTCATCAATATTTGCTACTGTTTGATTATATTGGTTATTATCATCTTGAATTTGTGCTTTACTTTCTATGCTTGTATTATCTACATTATATATGCAGTTTGTGTTTACTATTTTACTTACAATTAATAAATGTGCTGTATATTCATAATTATTCTTTTTATTATCATAATAATATCTTAAATTTCCTATATTTATTTTTACCGTAATATCTTTTGGAATTGCTAATGTTAATACTATAACATTGTTGTTAAATACATCGTTTGGTATTTCCTCATCAAATTCTAGGTTGCACATTGCTGTATATAGTTCTAATGATTCGTTGTCTTTTATAACTGTTTGATATATTTGATTATTTATATTTTTAAATTGCTGTAAATATTTATATTCTACTGAGACCAATGTGTTTTTTGATATATATTCTTTATTGTCCATTGTGTAATATTTTGTGTTGTTTATTTTACCATCTATTTCCTTTTTTATTGAATTTGTGTCTATATTACTTTTTATTAATTCAGCTCCTGAGTCCATCATTTTAGCAAATTTTCCTTTATTATTTAATATTAATATGTAATTTTTACTTACTGTATTATAATCAAATTCTATAAAACTTTCTTGATTATGCATATCATCTAATTCTTCTTGTGATATTATTGTTTCTTTTTTGCTTGTGTCTATTTTTTTTGACATTTGTTCTATTATTATTTTATATATTTCGTTTTCTGGTTTTATTTCATAGTACTTTTCCTGATTCTTGTATATTATTCTATCTGGATTTATTATATTTTTTGAAAATTCTTCTTTGTTTTTTTCTTCTTGTTCTTTTTGGTTATTTGTTATATATATTGATACTAGTGCCGTTAGTGCTACTAATATTATTATTGCTATGCTCAATATTATTTTTTTCTTCATTTTCTATTCCTCTTTTCTTTGTTTTTTCTTTGTTATTATATCATAGCATTTGGTTATTTGAAATATTTTTTATCTTTTTATTAACTTTTTATGGCATATTATAATATCAATTGTCGTTAAGATAAGCCTGTTTTATTTATATAGATGTAGCAAAATTTGTAGACACGCAGGACTTAAAATCCTGCGTCTCAAAAGACGTGCCAGTTCAATTCCTTTCCCATCTACTATTAATTTTTTAATAGTCTGAAATAGCTATTTACATAGAATAAAATTCAATTATACACAATTTATTAAAACCCAAAATTAAAAAGTTTGTATTTTAAATAAAAAACGATTAAAAAATTAAATTCTTAATCTTTTTTATGTTATAAAATGCAAAAAGGAAATGATAAAATCATTTCCCTTGCATACCATTTTAAAACTATTCATTTACCATTTCAACAACTTCCAATATTAATACCATTATCATTAAAGGGTATAATATAAATATAAGTCCCATTACAATGCTGTCCAATATCGCTGAGCCAATTTCCCTATCTTGTGTCATTTCAAGTTCACCTTTTTGTACCTTTGCAATAACTTTGCCTCGATAATTAGCTAATCTAACATTTATAGTTGTTGAATCTATACTAACAGAATAATCTTCTGGCACTTCAAATATACTAGTGCCCTTTTGAGCTTGAGCATAAACATCACGTGCTACCTGCTCACATGCTTCAAACTGATTAGTACTTAACGGCTTATGAAAAAGTTTCCAACTAACAAGAAAACTAGCAATAAACAACACAATTACCACTAATATAATAGCTTCAATAGTATTCATATGTTGCTCGTTCACTTGCTTTACTTTGCAAATAAATGTTCTCCGTTCTTTCATGGTATGGTCCTCCTTTTAATAAAAAAATTAATAATGTCTGGTGTCCTCTTGATAGAGGATAAATTCTACTTACCTTATATAAGGTAACTATTAATGATTATATGCCATTTTACATAAAATAGCAAGTATTTGCAAACTTTTAATACGGTATTTAATATCTTGATAAGTGAAAAATTAAATGCAATTAATAATATACAAATTTTTTTTACTTTTTTTCATTTTTGTATTGACTTTTTTTTTATGACATATTATAATATCAATTGTCGTTAAGATAAGCCAGTTTAATTTATGCAGATGTGGCGGAACTGGTAGACGCACAGGACTTAAAATCCTGCGGTTGAATAAACCGTGCCGGTTCGATTCCGGCCATCTGCACCAATGACGTATCTGTTCGAACTAATAAAACAGATAAATACAAAAATCAATCAGAAAATAAATCTGGTTGATTTTTTTGTTGTCTAAAAACAATATAAAAATCATCCAAATGAAAGGATGGTGTATAAATTGAAAATAATTAAACAAGAATTACAATTTGAAGAATGTCTAAAACAGAGACTTGAATTTATATGTGAATTTGCTAAAGTTACCCCTACTTTTATAAATGGTAGCATTAGGAAATTAGAAAAAACTAATCTTACATATATTGAACCACATAAAGTGATTATTAAAAGTATTACTTTTTTAGTTTTCAATTATTCAAATGATGTGTATATTTCAAACTTATCTAAAAAGATAAAATTATCAGAGTTAGAAGAATATTTGAAAAAAATATAAATTTGTAAATATTTGACATTTCTTGAAATCGTGATATAATATAGCCAATTAATTGCATATAGCTGTTCGTCAAAAGCTATATGTTTACGAGCACTTTGAAAAATTTATATTATATTACAATTATATTGTATTTTGTTAAACGGATTTAAGAGATGTCAAAAGTACTCGTATTGTACTTTGATGTCTCTTTTTTGTTAGATTGGAGGTTTGAAAATTGAAAGATGAAAAGAAAAAATGTGGCTTATATATGAGAGTATCAACAGAAGACCAAGCAAGAGAAGGTTTTAGTCTTCCAGAACAAAAAGAAAGATTAGAATCTTTTTGTAAATTTAAAGGTTATGAAATAATAGATTATTATCAAGATGCTGGAATTAGTGCTAAGACTGGTAATCATAGACCAGAGTTTGAGAGATTAAAAGATGATATAAAAGCTAAAAGAATAAATACTATTGTTGCTTTAAAGTTGGATAGAATAACAAGAAGTATTTATGATTGGGAAAATTTAATGACATTTCTAGATGAAAACGATGCTTATTTGGATTGTGTAAATGATGAAATAAATACAACTAGTGCAAATGGTAAAATGATTTCAAGGTTATTAATGAGTGTTAGTCAAAATGAAATTGAAAGAACAAGTGAAAGAACTAAAGTAGGACTAGCTGGTGCAATTAAATGTGGTCATATTCCACATATTGCCCCATTAGGATATAAACACGAAGATAAAAAACTAGTAATAGACTATGCTACAAAAGATGTTATAGTTAGAATATTTGATTTATATTATAATGGTTATTCTTATCAAAAAATAAGTAATCTATTCAATGAAGAAAAAGTATTAGGAAAAGATAATTGGAGAGACTCTACAATACAAAACATTCTTGAAAATGAAATATACAAAGGTGATTTTATTCACGGAAAAAGGACAAAAAATCCAACATATTATGAAGATGTTGTTGAACCTATTATTTCAAAAGAGATGTGGGCTGATTGCCAAGTTCAGAAAAAGAAAAATTCAAGGAGTTATCAAAGAACACTCACCTATTTGTATTTGCAAAAACTAAAATGTCCTAAATGCAATCGTATTTTAGGTGGTAAAGCTACTACAAAGAAAAATGGGAAAACATACTTCTACTATTATTGCAATGATTGTAAAATTCAATTTAAAGAAAATGTAATAAATGAATATTTCGAACAATTTATAGATGAATTAACTGAGTATGATTCTGTTGTAAATCAATTCTTTTTGCCTATGATAAAACAAAAATTTGATGAACCTAAAGAACAATTAGAAAAAGAAATAAATAATCAGAAATCTAAACTTGAAAGGATAAAAAAAGCATATATCAATGGAGCTTTTGAATTAAAGGAGTATAACGAAGAAAAGCATATTGTTGAAAAAACAATTGTAGAACTTGAAGAAAAACTAAATATTACAGATTGCACAGAAGAACTAAAATTTACTCCAAAAGATATTTTATTAAAAAGGGATATTGATTTTATTAATAAAATAAAACTAGATAAAGAATATCAAGAGAAAACTAAAACTTGGAAAGATTATACAAGAGAAGAAAAAGCTGATTTAATAATGAGGTATGTTGAAGATATTGAACTTACTTTAGTTGGAAATGAATTAATTTTAAAACAAATAAACTTTAGAGATTCAATTTGTAAACCTTGCCAAGAATTATATGATAAAGGCTATATTGATATTACAAAGCCTATGATATTAGGAAATGTATTAGGTAGTGTTAGGTTTAGTAACTATTTACCAGATGAGGAAGTCTGTGAAATAATAATGAGGTTACAACAATATTATGATGTTCATTTTACAGAGGCAACATATTATTTACAAAAGCAAATGTTCTATTTTAACTTTGCTGAAGATAATAGTGCTATTGTTAGAGTGTTCCCATTAGAAGATTATTATAAATTAGATCCTAATAATAAAATGGAAGAATATAGATTTGGAATTTTATATATTAACGAAGAAGATAAGTTTGAAATGCAAGATATTGATACAGCATTTGATTATATTCCAGATGAAAGTAATGATAGTGTAATTTATATGAAAGAACCTGTTCCTATATCAGTAGGTGTTAAGCCAGTAAAGTTCTGCGAAGATAATACTGAAGAAAAAAATTAACGTGGCACGTTTTGTTTTTATGAAATAAAAATGAAAGTGGTGATAGTTAATTTGAATAAAATTTGTCTATGTAAGATAAATTTTATTGCCTCGCAGAGCCCCCGAGTTTTGATAGAATGTCAAAACTCATAGGGGGTTAGGACTTATGGCAAAGCCAAAGTCCATAGCTACGAGGAAATTTCAAAGGAGGGATTTTATGGAGCAAGAATTAGCTTATTCTTTTCACTTAGGTAGTGATAAAAACAAAAGTAAATTAGCAAAAAAAGTAGCAAAAGATAATTTATCTGGTACTACTTCTCTATCTAATAATGCAATTCAAAATGCAAAAGACTTATCAGATGTTAATAAACACAATTTAAGAGATTATGATAATCATAGAGAACTAATTAGAACAATATATGGTACTAATGATATTGTAAATGATGTAAAACAAGTATATTTAGATGAGTTTGAGCAAGCTAGAATCGAATATAACACAAAACAAAATCGTGATGACAGAAAAATTAAAAATTATTTTAAAAAAGTATGTGAGTCTCAAAATGATATAGCTTGTGAAATTATAATAGAACTTGGAGATATGGATTTTTGGAATAATAAAGATAATGAATATAGGCTAAAAATGGTTGATGTATATAATGAACAAGTAAAAGCTTTAATAAAAATCGTACCAACTTTTAAAGTAGCAAATGCCACAATACATTTTGATGAAACCTCTCCTCATATGCATGTTATAGGTGTTCCAATAATAGAAAATTGTACTAGGGGAATGAAAAAGCAAGTTGGAAAAACTAAGCTATTTACAAAAACATCTTTAACAGAAATACAAGATAAAATGAGAAATGCTTGTATTAAGTCATATAACAAATTTTATGAAGTAAATATTAAGTTAAAAGAAAAGCAAAAAGGTAGAAACCAAGACATCAATGTTAATGAAATGGGTAATTACAGAGAAATAAAGAAACAGCTAAAACAGAAAGAACAAAAACTTGAAAAAGCAAATAATCAAACGAAAATACTTGATAATTCTAGTAATGATATAAAAGAAATTTTAAATAACCTAAAATCTACTAAACTTAACAAAAATAATATGGTTATTTCAAACGAGGATGTTCAAAAAATCAAAAATTATACAGAAGATGTAAAAGATATAACCCAGACAGTAAGAAATGTAAATGACTTAAATATGGCAATTAAAGATTTTGAACACTCTAGCTTTGAAATAGAAAAAGAAAATCGCTCACTAAAATATGAAATAGAGCTAAAAGATAATGAAATCGGCAATTTAAAAAATAAACTATCTACTAAAGAAAAGATTATAGGCAAGTTACAAAGCGAAAAAGAAAAACTAAAACAAGAATTACAGAAATTTAAAGGCTTTTGGCATAGTATTATGAGCCATTTTCATAAAAGAATTTGCTATGACAAAGATAATAACTATAAAATTGTTAGTGATGACTTATATAAAAATGGTATATTTGACGACAATGATAATGAAATCGCTAATAATATTTATAGAAAAATAACTATACCAGATGAAAACAAGCAAAACAAGAATAAAAAGAAAAATGATGATACAAGATTTTAAAGGAAAGGAAATTTTTAATATGGAAAATGTTAAAAATATAATAAATATAATTAAAGATATGAATATAAAAGATAAATTGAGATTAGGTATATGCTTAACTACAAGTGATTGGGCTGATATCTTATATAATAAATCAGAGATGTATGAGAAATTTGATACAATGCTAAAAGAAATTGATGAAGAATATAGAACTACTTTAATAAACTTTGCAAAATATAAACTTGTAATGTTTACAATGGCTAAAATTATGGAAATGAAGAAAGTTGAAAAAAATCAAGTTGCTTTGTATTTGTTTAATAATTTAAAAAGCTAGCATTTAATTGTTCTGTTACTGTTTACAATAAGAATTAAAAATGTTATAATTATTATGAGGTGAAAAAAATGAGTAAAAGTATCGAAGGAACAAGACCATTGGATGCAAATATTGAAAAGAAAAATTTAGAAGGAACATATATAGATAAAAGCGAATCAAGTGAAACTAAAATTGATAGTTGGGATTTGACAGAACAAACAAGGAAAAGAGATCAAGAAAGAAAAGCACGAGAATCACTAGATATGCGATTTGGTGGATTAGGTGGATTCAGTTTTTCAAAAGCTTTTGCAGAACCTCTGCCAAAACCAAGATTTACTGCAATAGATATTGGAAAGGCAACTATAAATACTCCTACTCAAGATAAAAGAGAAGCTCAAAGAGTAGAGAATGAATTAGAAGCACTAAGAGAATCATCATTAGATGAATTAGATAAATAAAACAAAGGAGAATATAAAAATGGTAGCTGAAAATTATGCTTGTGCATATAGAGAAGTAATAGAAATACTAAAATATACAAATCAAGATGATGTAAATAAAATTCCAAGTGAAAAATTATTGTTGTGGCTAGATAATATGAAAGAAGATTATAACTTTGAAATAGATGAAGAAAAGCCATTGTCGGAACAAAATATTTCAAAAGAGGCAAAAGCGATTTTAGCTAATATTTTTAAAGAATACTGGGCTACTGATTATCAAAAACAACGAATTGAAGAAAAAGAAAAATATGATATGGAAAAACTTGAAAAAGAAAAATATGAAAAATATAATCCAAATGATATTTTTAAAAACAAAAATCAAATTAATATTGAAACTGATAATATTAGTGATAATGTAGCAATGGTTGAATATAAAGTGTCTTTATTTACAAAAATATTCAATAAGATAAAATGTATATTTAAAAAATAATGAATATTAGGAGAGCATAGGAATGAATAATCCAGTATATTTTGAACAAGATGTTAATGAATTAGTGATAGTCATAGGTAATGATAAATTTAGAATAAATGAAAACGAAATTAAACATTTTATAAATGGAACAAAGCTTGTTGAAAAGCACAATATAGATAGTGAAGCATTTTATAAATTCGTAACATATTTAGTATCAATATGTAATGAGTGGAAAAATTTTTTTGTAAAAAGTATTAGTCCTGAATCAGAGTGGTCTATTTTAATAAAAACAAACAATAATGGGGCAAAAAGATATGCTGGAATAGAATATTGTCCGAATAATTGGCAAGAATTTTATAATAATTTTGTTGCTTTTGTTAAAAATATAGAAATTGTAACTAATATAAGAAATAAAGAAATTCAACAACAGCCCAATAATGAATATGAGATAGAACAATATCTCAACTTTACAGATTTTAACAACTTAAATATAACTGATGATGAAACGGAAGATTATGATTTAGTATGTGGAATAAGGATTGAAACTAATTATGTAGGAGGAACAGTTGAACAGCTGAATTTATATGATATTCCTAAAGGAAGTGTTTTTCACTTTAATTATAGTGAAGCAGAAATAATAAATATAACAAAAGATGAGATTGTATTAAGAACAGATAATACAATAGAATTAAGCAAAATTCAATCAAAAGTTACAACAGAAGAAAAAAACAAAATAGATTTGCATTTGAAAGTTAATGAATTTATTACAGGTTGGTCTACTATGCCTATTCCATTGAGAGTTCAATATAAAATGAAAGTATTATATGTTAGAAAAAAACAACAATTGGAATATTAGAAAAAATAATAAATTGCAATTTTTATTGACTTTTTCAATAAATTTGATTATAATAAAAATAGGAAATGGAGAATCCACAAACGTGGTTTGCCAGTTATATATGTAAAAAAACACATCTAACCGTCAAGTACAGATGTGTTTTTTTATTGTCTATTTGCTTAAAATTATAACCAATATAATTAAGGCAAATACTATAATAGTTTCGACAATTATAACAAATAAAAGTAAGTATATTATTTCTAATAAAACAGCTTCTATCATAGTACCACCTCCTCACTCACAACATAAGTTGTGGATTAAAAGTGGCAAACCACATCTGCTTATTCCCATTTCCTATGTTAAATAGTATAGCATGGGAAATAATAAAAATCAACACTTAAGAACAAGATTTTGTGGTAACTTTTTTGAAGAAATTTATTGCAATTTATAAAAAATATGATATACTTTAATAAATTGATTGATATTTGTATCAATCGTCAAGAGAGCAAAAAAGTTGTAGATAACTACTTCGTTGGCACCAAGAATACAGATTAGAAATCAAATTTCTAACCTGTATTTTTTTGTGTTATTTGAGCAAATTCCCCTATTTTACAATGGTTAGAAAATGGAATTTATACCATATAAAGCTAATGAATGTTTTGAACATTTATATTATCAAATACCAATGAAATTATTCTTTAATATCAAGTATAAAGATAAATTAAATTCAGATAGTAAAATTCTTTTATTAAAAACATAGTTGAACTAAAAGGATTAAGAGAAAATTTATGGAGAAAACACAAAAGGCTTAAAATCTTTGAAAAATGTCAGTTTATTTGCTCCGAGATTCAAAAATTAGCCCTTAAAATAGATAAACTAAAAAAGATATTAAACTATGTAATTTTATTGAAAATAGCACTTTACGAATGAAAGATAATATTAAAGAAATTAGTAAAGAAGAAAATAATAACGTTAAGGTAAAAAATAGAAATAGATATTTTAGATAAACAGCAAAAAAGACTCCCCAAAACCATGGAGAATCCTTTTTGTTTGCTTTTTATTGTCTTGCATCCGATTCATTAAGAAATATAGAAATGCCAATCTCTTTTGTAGAGACATCTTTTCCTTTATTCAACCTAATAATCAAATCATAGACATTGTCAACATAGTGTTCGTTGATACCGGAAACCGTTTTTTTATAAACGCGCTTACCGATTTTCTGGTATACAACCGACTTGGGTTTTGGCAACTTACCTGCTGCTTCATTTGCTTCTTTTGCAGTATCAAAGATCAAACGTCCATAGTCTTCGAAGCTGTATCTCTTGTATGTATCTCCATACAAAACAGCATCAAAGGTTTTGTTTTCTTCATCGACCTGCAAAATTTTAGCCTCAGCTTCAAAAGCTTGCGTTCCATTGTTCGTTCCCCAGTAATCAACCAGATATACTGTTTGGTTTACTTTGAAATCCCGTTTACATTCTTTTGACATAAGAAAACCTCCTCTTAAAAAATGTCGCTTTTCTGAGTATTGTGTTCATTTGCAAAATCCAGCATTTGAGCAAATACTTCATCATCAGCATAAATGCTTTTATCCCATTCATACCAGATATCAAAAGCAGTTTTTGCGCCATCTGCTACCATTTGCTGAGCTTTGGCATTTTTAAATACAACGTTGTTATCCTGGTCATCTAAAGAATGATGACATCCCATATCTTGATATACTTTCGACTGAAGGTCGGCCTCTAATTTATCACAATGATATGCAAATATTGCTTCTCTGGTTTTTCTTTCGTCAAACTCAGATAACAAAGAAATAAGCTCATCTTTCTTTACCAAATCACCAATAACTTTGATGATTGCTTCATGCTCAATTCTCAACTTTTCTTCTTTTGAAATATTGTCAAACGGAGTAATGTCTCCGATAACAACTTCGCCCAATTCATGAATTACCAACATCTTTATGACTTTATTCAAGTCAATATAATATTGGAACTCTGAATCTAAGCTTATTGCTAGAATACATGTACCATATACATGTTCAGCAATGCTTTCTACTCGTTCTTTGCTTACATTCCAATGTTTTTCATCCCATCCACTTCTGATTTTGTATTTCAACTGAGTAGCTAAAAGATAAAATCTCATTGCATTTTTTAATTTGGTTTCTTTCATATGTGTCCTCCTTCAATAATTATTGTGTTGCCTGTGGTTTTATATGTGAACTCCCCAAGGAGATTACAAAAAATTAACATAAAAATTATATCACAAATGTATTAAACTGTCTATAATTATGCAATATTTTAAACTTATATTATTAGTAAATTTTTTTAAATAGGCAAAGAAGATTCCAGATGGAATCTCCTTAAAACATATATATGCTAAATTTTATATAATTCTTTTATCATTTTTTCCCAATCATAAAATCTTTCCATTCTATTTCTTTTATCTGGATTTAAGTCATGTAAATATTTTTCATTATCATTCAACTTATTATATATTTTCTACATCCCCAAAATTTAAATACTTAATTTCATTTTTATAAAATCTTTATTTAGTGGCTTAAATAAGGATTTTTTATTTTCTAATATTTCTAACAATTTTTATTTTGCTTCTACATCTATATGAGTGTATATGTTTGCTATAGTATTATAACTAGAATGACCTAACTATATTGTAATATCTTTCATCTCATTGCCTTATTTGCTTTATTATAGATATTATTTGTACTATTTATTATATATATCGATAGAATCAAGATTTGATTTTTATGTAAAATTGTAGTATAATTAAATTATAATATTCGTGGGTACAGCGAAATATAATAAATGTACCATTTTAGTATAGAATGCTGATATTTCAGTATTCTGCTAAGAGGATAAGGAGAATATATGAAACGGTATTTAGCATTAATATTAGTGGTTGTGCTTGCATTTAGTCTAACTGGATGCATGAATGTGGAAACTGTTCCAGAAGAGAAGAACTTGGAGGTTCTTAATACTCTTAAGGGAAGCACTTTGGAGAAAACACATGAAATTGAAGGGCTTGAATTCATAACTACCTACAATACAGGCGATTATGATTTAAGTAGATGGAGAATAACAGACTCCAAAGTAATCAATATGACGGCTGAAGTTATAAATGTTCCAGAAGGTGCAACAGTATTGATTGAGCATGTTCACATAGACATGTCTCTAAAATCTACAGATCCACAACTTGACGGCCTTTCACAAGATAACATGGATGATTCCTACCATGGGATATCGCAGGATGGCTTTTTTATAAGCGACAAGTACCAGTATCAGAATAAATTTGCTGTAGAAGGTTTCAGCAAAGATTTAATTGATGGATGGACGTTTGTATGCGGTTCTTATGGTTCTGGCTCTATAACTGAGGAAAGACTTACTGAAAAAAACTTAGTTAAGCATGGTAATGTATATGCTAATAAAATGCAAGTAGTTTATGATGTACTTGTTAAATATGCTGATGAAGACTTTTACCATGTTGTATCAGTTTTGGATGAATTTCTGATACCTGTAGAATATGAAGATAAGTAAATACCATGATTTCGATGTTTCAATGCCCAGTCAACAGCTAGTTGGCTGGGCATTATCCATAAAATTTAATATTTATTTTCGTATTCTATCAAAATGTTCAAAAAAATCTGCCCCAGTGGTGTATTTATGTAGTGAAATCTGTGATGAAAATTTTCTTGCTGCGCTCCAGTATGAGAAGTCTGAATCTGAACAGTTGCTGAAAAAAATCTATGGCATCGCCAAGGCTCATGGACTCTACGTCACATGGTACGGAAAAGGATCTATTTCGTGTGAGCCTGACAGGTTTCTTGTATCCGGTAGAGGATATGAAAGTGAGAAAAATTATGGAAAAAAAGCAATAAAAATACGACAGTTAAATATTTTTCTTTTATAAATTTCAAATAAAATATAGACTTTTTTTTTTGTTTGTGTTAATATATTATTTGCAAATGCCGATGTGGCGGAATTGGTAGACGCACATGACTCAAAATCATGCGGGAAACCATGTGGGTTCGAGTCCCACCATCGGTACCACCTAAAAAAATTTAATTGTCTAACTATTTATTATGTTAGATTCTGTTAAATATAAATGAAAATTCACACTTTTCATTTCTATTTTTTTTGTAAATTTTTATATTTAATTTGGAAATTATTTCAATATTAAAAAAATGTTTCATCAATAAAATCCAAGATTTTCGTAAAATTTGAATTATGTTAAGAAATGTGTTATAATTAATGTATAAAATTTTTTATTTAATTCCTGTATTCACTGAATTGTGGAGGAAGTTTACCTCTTACTTTTTAGTTTTAGCATAAAGAAAAAACAACAATATAAAAATGGAGGACATTATTATGTTAAAAAAATTCGCAATATGGTTCATTTGCTTTGGTTTGAGTTTCTTGGTTCAAAACCTTGGTTGGGCAGAACAGGGAAAAGCATTCTTGTATATCCACATTGGACTCAACGTACTTATCATTGCTCTTTTAATTGCTATTGCAATAATCCTTGGTCTAACTAATGGATTTGAATTTGCAGCATTATCTTGCGGTGTTTCTTTCATCTCTATTTTAATTACAGCTGTTGAAATTGTCATTACACTGTTTGCAACATGGGGAGCTACCAAATTGTTTAATGTAGACTTTTATGTTGCATATCAGATCATGACATTTGGTCAGTGTTTATGTAAAACCAACAATAGCAAAAATAATAATTAACAAAAACAAAAATAAATCTCGTACGAGATTTATTTTTGTTTTTTATTTTTCTTTATGATCTCAAATTAAATATAAATTATTTGTCCTGGGTATATAAGTCCGGGATTTTTTATATTATTTAAATTAACTAAATAATCAATGCTTACTCCATACCATCTAGCAATTCTCCATAAAGAATCCCCTCTTCTAACTACATATTTTTTATATTCATTATATTCTTTTTTACTATAAATAGGCATTGAAATAGACGTTATCCTTAAATGTTCTCCTGGATAAATTAAATTTGGATTTTGTATATTATTTAAATCTACTATTTGATTAACAGTAACTCCATACATAACTGCAATTTTACTTAAAGTATCACCTCTTTTTACTGTATAAATTATACTGCCAGTTCCCATTGTTTCGTTTCCTTCAACTTTAGTATTTGTTACAATTCTTAAAATTTGTCCTGGATATATTAAATTAGGATTTTCTATATTATTTACACTTGTAATTTCTCCTACACTTGTTCCATATTTTCTGGCAATAGCCCATAATGTATCTCCTCTTTCAACTCTATAAGCTATACTTTTAGTATTAATGTTATCTAAATTATTTTCTGTGTTTGGTATTTTACTTGTGTCACTTAAAAAAATATCTCTTGTAAATTTATCTCTATCCACATAGCCATTTATTCCGTTTATATAGCCCCTATCTTCATATTGAACACCAATCCAATAATTCCAATTAGAATTTACATTATATAATCCATTATAATTTCCATAATATGCAAGCCATAATTGATAATTATTTGCAAGTTCAGTTCCAAAAGTATTTTTAGCATTAGATAAATCACTGTATATTATTACCTCTTTTTGTGTTAACATTTTTACATTTTCTAAAAATACTTTTGAGATATTATTTATTTCTTCTACTCCAGAACCATTAAATTGTTCATAATCCATTGCAAGTTTACAGTCTGGTTCTTTTCCTGATATAACTGATGCAAAAAAATTAGCTTCTTGTTTGGCTTCTTCTGTGTTTGTAGCTTCTAAGAAATGATAAAAGCCTACTTTTAGTCCATTTGCCTTTGCATTTTCATAATTTATATCAAAATAGGGATCTTTTATTGATGTCCCTTGACTTGCTTTTATATATACAATTTGTATTCCGCTATTTTTTACTTCACTATAATTTATGTACCCTTGCCAATCACTAACATCTATTCCATCATATATTTCGTTTGAAGCTGGCGTTAATGCATATGTATGATATTTTCCTAAAAATATTGTAACAAATAAAATTGAAAAAATCACAATCATTTTTTGTATTTTTTTATACATAAAAAACCTCCTTTGCATATTTTTAATATATTATGCAAAAAAGGTTTGTTTTGATATTTACTTTTCTTTAGCAGTTTTTATATTATACTCTATCAATTTTATATGTTTTATATAAACTTTTGAAAATTCATCTTTTTCATTTTCAAAATATGCAATATTAAATGAATTTGTATTTACCTCTTCTAATTCTAATTTATTTAAGTCAATTAATATTTTTGTTGATAAATCCATACCAATTGGCAATGTTTTGTTTTGATTATCATAAAAAATAATATTGGTAAATGGTATTGCATTTATTATACCATTTATATTTATTTTATATAAATTAATACTATTTACAGTATCTTTTAGTTTTTCTTCTATTTCTATTTCTGGATTAATATTAAAAATGTTTATATTTTCTTTATTTATATCTCCATCTGCTATCGCTTTATATATTGCCATATCTTCTTCTACTTTGCTTTTTTCTAATGAATTTTTTATATTATCTATAATTTGCTCTAATATCAATTTAAATCCAATTTGTTTTGTATTTTTGTTGATATCTAAAATTTTGAATTTGTCTTTTGGAAGTTCTCTATGCTTTTTATCTTTTATTTTCTTTATTTTTGTACTGTCATCAGCTATACCACCAAATATATCAAATTCTTCATTGTCTAATAAGGACTTTTGCTCTATTGCCTCTTTTTTTAGCATTTTTAAATAGTTTTCTAATTCTTTTGGTTCTAGTGTGTTTGTTTTTATTTGATTTAATAAATCTATTACATTTGTATTTGTAATAAATAGTGCATCAGATTCATCTTGAGTTAATTCTTTTCTAAGTAATCTGTCATATTTTTTTCCAAAATATTCTATATCTTCGTCATAATCAAACACCTTTGTTATTTTCTTTACTACATTTATTTCTTCTGCTTCTCCTTCTGGAAGCTGAGACACTTCATCTTTATTACTGTATTTCCAAAATTCAAATATGCTTTTCTTATGGCTGTCTATATCTTTTATGTATATACTTGCATTTTCTATTTTCTTTTCTAGATTTTTATTTTTTAGTTTTAATGCATTTATATCCATTATTATATTTTTTAAGTTGTTTTCTTTCAATTCATATTCTTTATAATTTTGCATTAACTCTTCTATGGTATAATGGTCTTTTATTTTATCTTGTATGTTGTCATTTTCTATTTCTTTAATTTTGTCTTCTTGATTTTTTATTTCTTCTTTTACTTCATTTTCTACTTTTTTATTTTTCTTAGCTTTACTGTATTTAAAATAGTATTTTACTCTTCCAAAAAATGTTTTTCTACATTCTAAAAATGTTGATATTTGTTTTTCTTTTTCAACATATTCCATTTCTAATAAGACAGATTGTGTTTTTAAGTCTTCTAATTTTTGTGAATTTGTTTCAATTTGCTTATTTTTTTGTTTTTTCTTTTCATTACATAAAATATACTCTTCTTTAAGCCATTTTGGTATATCTTTATATTCTATTTTTCTATTTTCTGTATAAAATTCTATTCCGCCTTCTTTTGATATATTTGTTTGAAAGTTATAGTAATTTGGCAAATCAGTTTGTAATATAAACATTGCTTTTATTAATTTATAAAAATTGCACGCTTCTTCTTTACTTTCTAATTTAATATTATATTTACTTTTTATTTTTTCATATACTCTAGTTTCACCAACGATTTCTATACTTAAGTTATCTTTTTTATCAAACACTTCATATACTAATGGCCAATCTTTTGTAAATAGCCACATGTAGTTTTCTATGTCCTGAAATTCAGATTTTTTTAAATATGTTGTTGTATATTCTACTCCATTTATTGGTACAAATATTTTAGCCGTTCTTCCTTTTTCTAATTTCTTTTTTAATATATAGAAAAATGCTGCATACTGTGCATCTTCTGTTGGAACTAACATAAAATACTTATCTGTATTTTTCGAATAATATATTTGCCATAAATAGTTTGATGCAAATTTAACTTTAAATGGAATTTGTTTATTTAATTTTTTTTGCTCTTCTTCTATTTGTTCTATATCTTCTATTTTTACATTTTTTAGCATTTCTAAAAATTTTGCATGTTTTGCATAATTTTCTTCTGTTTTATTATCTAAATAGTCAAAAATGGGACTTGCTTTTTTATATTTTTCTTCTAACTCATCTAATCTATTTGTAGGTGTAATTAAAATTTGTATATCTTTTACATCCACATACCTATACTGCCTATATTTATTTTCTTCATAAAATTTTGGAATTCTGTATTCTAGTTCTTCAAAGTTAGTTATAGCTTTGGGTAATTTGTCCAAATCTAAACCTAAATACTCTAATTTATTTAATATTTCATCATTTTTGTTTTCTACTTTTTTTGGCAAATTACTCTCTCCTCTCATTTTTTACTTACTTTATAATGTCATAAAAACTTTTAAATTCATACCCTTGTTCTTTTAAATATGATATTATTTCTGGCAATGTATCTGCTGTAACTTTTTTTGCTTGTGCATCATGCATTAATATTACTAAGCTACTTTTATCTTGAGACGTACTTTTTATTCTTTCCATTAAATATTCTGGTGTTGGATTTTGCTTTTCCGCATCACCAGATAATGAATTCCAATCTACACTTAATATGTCATTATCACTTAGTAATTGTTTAGCTCCTTGTTTTAAGTCATTGTATTTTCCACCATTTGACCCTCCTGGGAACCTAAATAAGTGTGAATTGTACTCTGGCTCTCCTATTGCATTTCTAACAGCATTGTTGCATTTATTAAATTCTTCTAAAACTGCTTCTTGTGAAGAATATATTGTTGAATATTCATGTGAATAGCCATGGTTTGCAATATAGTGCCCTTGTTCGTATACTTTTTTTACCGTTTCTGGCATTGCTTCAACTCGTGTTCCCAACATAAAAAATGTTGCTTTTATGTTTTGACTATTTAATATATCCAATATTGTAGAAGTATTAGTTGATGGTCCATCATCAAATGTTAAAAATGCTCTTTTTGTTTCTGAATGATAGATATTTTTCATATTTTCTCTACCTTCATCAGTTAATTTGGGTAATTTTTCTTCTTTTTTCTTCTGTTCTTCTTGCTGTTTTTGTTTTTCTTCTTCTAATTTTGCTTTTTCTTCATCAAGTCTTGTGGTTTTGTTTGACACTGCATTTAAATTTTCTGCAATCTCCTTTTGTGACTTGCTTATATCTATAGTTTGTTTTACATTCATAGCAATTAGTATTAAACCTATAAATAAAATTAAAATTACAACTATTATAAATATTTTTATTTTATTTTTACTGTCATGCTCATTATTGGTTTCTTCTATATAGTTGCTAAATTCGTAATATTGCTTATTGCCCTTTCCCATATTACATCCTTCTTTTATTTTTTCTTTTATTAGTTCATTAATGATTTTATATATTCTACCTCTTCATTTGCATTTAACCTCATAAATATTGGTTCCCCTTTTTCTATTACATGAGTATTTTCTAAGATTTCCATATTTTCTAAATCATTCCATGAAATATTTTTACTATCTACTCCAATTTGTCTTAATATGTTATTTGATGTTTCTTGCATAAATGGTCTTATTAGTATTGCGATTTTTCTTAAATTTTCTATTAAATGATACATACATGACTCTAATTTTTCCTTTTGCTCTTCTTTTGCAAGTGCCCATGGCATTGTTTCATCTATATATTTGTTTGTTCTTGATACAATATTCCATATTTCTTGTATACTTGATGCTATTTCATAATTGTTCCATAATTCTTCAAATTTTTCTATTTGTTTTGAAGTATATTCTTCAAATTCTTTATCTATCTCATTTGGTGTTCCATTATATTTTGGAACTTGTCCTTCAAAATATTTATTAACCATTGATACAGTTCTATTTAATAAATTGCTTAAATCATTACATAAGTCAAAATTGTATCTGTCAACAAAATTTTCTGGTGTAAATAGCCCATCTTGTGATACTGGCATTTCTCTTAACAAGAAATATTTTGTAGCATCTAAACCATACTTTTCTATTAAGCTTTCTGGGTATATTACATTTCCTTTTGATTTTGACATTTTTCCATCTTTCATCATTATCCAGTTATGAACAAGTATTGTTTTTGGTAATGGTAAATCTAGTGCCATTAAAAATATTGGCCAATATATTAAATGGAATCTTGCTATATCTTTTCCTACAATGTGTAAGTCTGCTGGCCAGTATTTCTTAAATAGTGTGTCATCTTTAGACATATATCCTAGTGCTGTTATATAGTTTGTTAATGCGTCTAACCATACATATACAACATGTTTTGGATCTTTTAATACTTTTATTCCCCAGTCAAATGTAGTTCTACTTACACATAAGTCTTCAAGTCCTGGTTTTATAAAATTATTTATCATTTCTGTTTTTCTATAACCAGGTTTTATGAAGTCAGGGTGTTCATCATAATATTTTAATAATCTGTCTGCATATTTTTTCATGTTAAAAAAATATGCTTCTTCTTTTTCATATCTTACTTCTCTTCCACAATCTGGGCATTTTCCATCTACTAATTGTGTTTTAGTAAAAAATGTCTCACATGGTACACAATAAAGACCTTCATATTGGCCTTTATATATATCTCCTTTTTCCATAAAATAGTCAAATATTTTTTGTACTACTTTTTCATGTCTTTCTTCAGTTGTTTGAATAAAGTCATCATATTCTATTCCCATTTTCGCCCATAATTCTTTTGCTTTTGCTGCCATTTCATCTACATATTGTTTTGGTGTTTTTCCTAAACTTTGGGCTTTTTCTTGTATTTTTTGTCCATGTTCATCTGTTCCTGTTAGTAAATATGTGTCTTCTCCTTTTAATTTATGGTATCTTTTTATTGCATCAGCAAGTACTGTTGTATATGCTGTTCCTATATGAAATCTTCCACTTGGATAATATATTGGTGTTGTTAAATAAAATTTGTTATTCAATTTTATACATCTCCTTTATTTTTGCTTTTTATATATTATCATAAAACAGATTAAATGTCCATTTAATCTGTTTAAAATTTTAAATCTTATTCATCTTTTATTGTGTTAATTTTTAATAATTTAAATATTTCAACTATTACTATTGGTGCAAATATTAAGCAAACTAATTCTAATATGTTTTGTGTTGGTAATATTGGTATGCTAAATATGTTTCTTAATGGTTCTATTAATAATATTACAAACATTAATGCTGCTGATGCAATTATTGCCCATACTAGTTTTTTGTTGTTAAATACTTTTGTTTTAAATATTGATTTTTTGTTATCTCTAACGTTAAATACATGTACAAGTTCTGATAAAGCAAGTGTTACAAATGCCATTGTTTGCCCTACTTCTATTTTGGATTGTTCAAGTGTTAACCCATTTATTGGTTCATTTGTTGTAGCAAGTCCTATTGCATATGCTGCAAGTGTAAGTAATCCTATCATTATACCTTGATATATTATTCTCCATGTCATCGCCTTTGTAAATATGCCTTTACCTGGTTTTGCAGGTTTTCTTGTCATTATGTCAGAATTTGCTGGATCAAATGCTAGTGCAAGTGCAGGAAGTGAGTCTGTTACTAAATTTATCCATAATATGTGTATTGGAAGTAATATTTCTAAATGTGTAATGTCTGTAATTCCAAACCAATTAGCAAATAATGGTGTTAATAATGTTGCTAAAAATAAAACTACTATTTCTCCAATATTACTTGATAATAAGAATTGTATTACTTTTAGTATATTGTCATATATTCTTCTTCCTTCTTCTACAGCAGATACTATTGTTGCAAAATTATCGTCTGTAAGAATAACATCTGCTGCTTCTTTTGCAACATCTGTTCCTACAACTCCCATTGCACATCCTATGTCTGATGTTTTTAATGCTGGTGAATCATTTACTCCATCCCCTGTCATTGCAACTATTTCACCATTTTTTTGCCATGCTTTTACAATTCTTACTTTATGTTCTGGTGAAACTCTTGCATATACACTATAATGTCTTACGTTTTTTTCTAGTTCTTCATCTGTCATATTTTCTAAATCCTGCCCTGTAATTGCCTCATCATCATTTTCTAATATTCCAAGTTCTCTTGCTATTGCTGTTGCTGTAATCTTATGGTCTCCTGTTATCATTACTGTTTTTATTCCTGCTGTTTTACACTTTTCTACCGCAACTTTTGCTTCTTGTCTTGGTGGATCTATCATTCCTACCATTCCAATAAATGTTAAATTATTTTCTATGTTTTTCATTTCTTCTTTTGATGGAAAATGGTCTATTACTTTATATGCACATCCTAATACTCTTAAGGCTTCTTTTGCCATCTTTTCGTTTTCCTGTCTTATTTTATTTATATATGCGCCTAAATCATTGTTTACATTATTGTTAATTTCATATGAATTACATCTTTTTAATAATTCATCAATTCCACCTTTTGTGTACACAACATAATCATCATCTACTTTGTTTACAGTTGTCATTAATTTTCTTTCTGAGTCAAAAGGCACTTCTTCTATTCTTGGTGTTCTATCATATATACTTGGATCAAAATCTAATTTAAAAGCCATATCTACTAATGCAGTTTCTGTTGGATCTCCTGTAAGTTCACCTTCATTAGATATTTTTGTATCATTGCAAAGCATATTGGCATATACTAATTTTTTTAATTCCTCATCTATTTCATTTTCACCAATATTGTCTAAATCACGTATTGCATCATTCCAAAATATTTTCTTTACTGTCATTTTATTTTGTGTAAGTGTTCCTGTTTTGTCAGAACATATAACTGTTGCACTTCCTAATGTTTCTACAGCAGGCAATCTTTTTACTATTGCATTTTTCTTTACCATTTTTTGTACGCCAATTGCAAGTACTATTGTTGAAACTGCTGCTAAACCTTCTGGTATAGCTGCAACTGCTAAACTTACTGCTGTCATAAACATTCCAATTGGTTCTTTTCCTTGAATTAACCCTACTATAAATATAAATACACAAATTGCAAGTGCTACAATTCCAAGTGTTTTTCCTAATTTGTTTAATTTGGTTTGAAGTGGAGTTTCTTGTTTTTCTACATCATTTATCATTCCCGCTATTTTTCCAACTTCTGTTGTCATTCCCGTTTCTACAACAATTCCTTTTCCCCTTCCATATGTTACCAAACTTGAAGAAAATAGCATATTTACTCTATCTCCAATTCCTACCTCATTGTTTTCAATTTTTTCTATATTCTTCTCTACCGGTACAGACTCTCCTGTTAGTGAACTTTCTTGTGCCTTTAAATTCACAGCTTCTATTACTCTTAAATCTGCCGGAATATAATCTCCTGTATCTAACACAACTATATCTCCTGGCACTAATTCTTTTGCTGAAATAACTGTAATATTTTCATTTCTTATAACCTTTGCAGCATGATCAGTCAACTTTTGAAGAGCCTCCAATGACTTTTCTGCCTTTGCCTCTTGTGATACTCCTATTATTGCATTTACAATTACAACAATCATAATTATTATTGTATCTGTAACACCCTCTCCATTTGCAATTCCAACTGCTCCAGAAACTATTGCGGCAATAATTAATACGATTATTGAAAAATCTTTAAATTGATCTAAAAATCTTTGAAGCAACGTTTTTTTCTTTGCCGCCTTTAATTCATTAAATCCATATTTTTCTTGTCTTTTTACAACCTCATCACTACTTAATCCTTTTTTCAAATCTGTTCCTAATTGTTGCTCAACTTCATTTACATCCTTTGCAAACCATTTTTCTTTTTCCAACTCAACCACTCCTTTACTTATTTAGACAATGGGACGGGGTTTTTGTCTTAAGCTT
>ULOI01003851.1_pt1 | contig 33282 bp, 36 predicted proteins | sample 1952231 | NCBI WGS metagenome assembly ULOI01 (sample SAMEA4835593, study PRJEB28245) | human gut metagenome | biome: gut microbiome; material: fecal sample | place: Denmark | collected 2008
TTATAAACTGTCCAACTTTTGGGGTTCAGTTCAATTTATAATGTCTTTTTTTTGACTTTTTCACCAGTTATTTGATTTTTTCCGTTATTTTTTCCTACATACATTAGTATATCTGCCTCATCGACAATTTTAGTTATATCATCTTCACCAGAAAATTCTTTGACTCCAATTGTTGCAGTAGCATGTATTGTTTTACCGCGATATTTAAATTTAGATGAATCAATTTTGTTTCTAATATCTTCAGCTATTTTAAGAGATTTATCAACGGGTGAATTTGAAATAATTAAAAATTCATCCCCACCATATCTAACAACTAAATCATTTTCTGAAGTGGTATTTAAAAATATTTTAGAAACTTCTTTTAAAATAAAGTCACCTGCGTTATGACTATAATTGTCATTTATTTGTTTAAAATTATCTAAATCAACCATGATTACAGTTCCTTTTTTATTTTTTCTAATAAATTCATTTATTTCTAAATTAAGACCTTGCATATTTAATGCATTTGTTCTTGGATCGATTATAGCGTTTCTAATTTCATTAGAAACATCAATATATTGATATAATGAATATTTTTTATCTTCCACTGATATATCAGAAATGTTATATTTAAAATAGTCAGAATTCACCTTAATAAGTTTTGAGCCAGGATTATTATTTGTTTTATTTAATAAAGTTATAGCTTTTTTATTATTGTAATAAATAATATTATCACTATCTTTAATCAATATATAATTATCTTTTAAATTTTCCAAAATAGTTTTGTATAAAGTTAAGTTTTTCATATTATTCCCCCAGTTATCTACAATAACACTAACATAATGTTAGATAAAACAATATCAACATAATTATTGTATGTGATTTTTTTTAATAATATTAAATAATATAAAATAATTTGTTTTTTTATTATATATTTTTTTTTAAAATAATTCAATATATTTTATTATATGATTAATTGGTCGTGAATGATAGTTTATTTAAATTAATCTAATACTTTCATTAAATTAAAGTATTAAGAATATATTTATATAGGTGATGCCATGAAAATAATAGATGGGATTAGAAACTATGTTATTGAACAAGAATTTGAAATTAGAATTATAAATAATAAAGTAGATGTAATAAATTATAAAGACATAGGGCATTTTGATTCAAATAAAGTTATAATAAATTATTCTGATGGAAGTGTGGTTATAGAAGGAAATAACTTAGTGGTATCTAAACTTATGAATGACGAAATTTTAATTGGTGGTGAAATTAAAGGCCTAGAATTGAGGTAAACATGAAAAACAGTTTACTATACAAAATAGAAAGTAAAGTTATAATATGCGTTAAAGGAAATAACATTGAAAGATTTATACATAGATTGGTAAATAATAATATAGAATTACTAGAAATTAAACAAATAAAATATAATGAAGTAAATATTACAATATATGAACATGATTATAAAAAAGTTTTAAAGTTAAAAACAACATATGAAATTTCATTAATTGGTGAAAAAGGATTAATAAAAATAAAGCATTTTTTATTAAAAAATATATATTTAATTATCTCATTTTTAATTTGTTTAATTATATTAAAGATACTTACAAACCTAATATTTCAAATAGATATTATTCATAATGATAAAGAAATTAGAAACATCATTTCAAGAGAATTAACAAGTGCGGGAATAAAAAAATATACTTTAAACAAAAAATATAATGAAATTCAGGATATAAAACAAAATATTTTAAACAAGTATAAAGATAAAATAGAATGGTTAGAAATAGAAAAAGTAGGTGTAAAATATGTAGTAAGAGTTCAAGAAAGAAGTATTATAGATAGGACTAAAGAAGATGGAAAACACAATATTGTATCCAAAAAATCAGCTATTATAAAAAAAATAAATGCGACAAGTGGAACAATTGTTAAAAGTATTAATGATTATGTAGTAGAGGGTGATATAATAATATCAGGTGAAATAAAGTTAAATGATGAAATTAAAAATTATGTAAATGCAAGTGGTACAGTGTATGGTGAAGTATGGTATTCAACAACAGTAGAATATCCTTTTACATATAAAGAAATAAAAGAAACTGGTAAGAAGAAAAATGTATATTCAATTAAATTTATAAATAAGTATTTTAATATATTTGATTTTAAAAAATATAAAACAAGTATTAAAAATGAAAAAATACTTATTTCAAATAATACATTACCTATACAATTTGTAAAATTAGAAGAAAAGGAAACAAAGGTAATAGATGATGTTTTAACAGAAGAACTAGCAATTGATAAGGCTTATGAATTGTCAGTAAAAAAGATGAAAGAAAATCTTAAAGAAGGGGAATATATAATAAAAAGCAATATTTTGAAAACTACAATAAAAGAAGATAAGGTAATACTTGAAATGTTTTTCTCTGTATATGAAGATATAACTGACTATAGAGATATAACTATAGTAGAGTCAGAATAATATTAAATCTTGAAATCTATAATTTCTTATACTATAATATAAATGGATGCCGAAATAGCTCAATTGGTAGAGCAACTGTCTCGTAATCAGTAGGTTGTAGGTTCAAGTCCTATTTTTGGCACCATTGACAAATCTGTTCGAATAGTTCGAACTTTAATATAAATAAATGTATAATTGTAAATGATGTGAGACAAAATATAAAAAAATTATTGGAGGTAATGCAAATGAGTTCACAGCAAAAAATAGATTATTTGATTGAACAACAAAAAAAATTAAAAGAATTGAAAGATGCAACATTAAAAAATACTCAAAACAATATTGATAAAGTTGTAGAAAATACTAAAATAGATAATTCTGTTTCTAACTATAAATCACAATCAAAAATAGATGAAATAATAAAAAAAACAAGAAGAATTTAGGAATTAGACTTAATTCTTTTTCTTTTATTGTAAAACAAACAATTTTATATTATAATTAAAAAGAGATGATTTAAATGAGAAATATAGGAATATTTAACGAAACACAAGAAAAAGTTGAAAACTTAGAAGTTTTAGAACCGTTACTTACATATGCATTAGAAGTAGAGAATGTAGACAATCTTGAATTTAATGTAATCATAATTAACAATGAGGAAATTCATAAAATAAATAAAGAATATAGAGGAATAGATAGACCAACAGATGTAATATCTTTCGCATTAGAAGATTATAAAGATATAAAATATGAAAATGATTACAGAGTGTTAGGGGATATATATATATCAATAGATAAAGTAAAAGAACAAGCAAAAGAATATGGACATAGTGAAAAAAGAGAATTGGCCTTTCTAGCTGTACATGGTCTTTTACATTTACTTGGGTATGATCATATGGAAAAAGAAGATGAAAAAGTAATGTTTTCAAAACAGGAGCTGATTTTAGATGGATATGGAATCACGAAATAGTCTAAAAAAACATGGACCTAAAAGACTTATAAATAGCTTTAAGTATGCAATACAAGGCCTTGTTTATGCTTTTAAAAAAGAACAAAATATGTTAATACATGTAATAATTTGTATAACTGTTATTGCGCTTGGTATATTATTAAAAATATCATATTTTGAATGGTTAATATGTTTTATATTATTTGGGCTAGTTATGTCAACAGAATTAATTAATTCAGCAATAGAAGCATTAGTAGACTTAGTAAGTCCAAATAAACATCCTCTAGCTAAAATAGCAAAAGATACTGCCTCAGCAGCAGTATTTATTTTCGCTTTAGTAGCTCTAGTATCTGGTATTTTTATATTTTTGCCTAAAATATTAATGTTTATAAAATAAGGAGAAAAAAATGAAAGAAAAACTAATAAAATTATTAAATAATTCATATAGTCCATATTCGAACTATAGAGTAGCTGCAATAGTACGTATGAAAGATGGAAAAGAATTTAGTGGTGTAAATATTGAAAACTCATCATATGGTGCATGTATTTGCGCAGAAAGGAGTGCTATTGCATCCTCCATTTCATCAGGATACAAAAAAGGTGATTTTGATAAACTATATGTTATGTGCGGAGATAGTAATAAAATAAGTACTTGTTGTTTTATTTGTAGACAGGTTATTTCAGAATTTTTTAATGAAAACGATGAAATAATATGTATGGACAAACTAGGAAATGAATTAAAATTAAAAGTTAAAGATTTATGCCCATACCCATTTACAGAGGATGATTTAAAATGAAAAGTGGATTTGTAGGATTAATAGGAAGACCAAATGTTGGTAAATCAACACTAATTAATAGTATAGTGGGTAAGAAAGTAGCAATTACATCTAATAAACCACAAACTACAAGAAATATAATACAAGGAATATATAATGATGAAGAAACACAAATAGTATTTGTAGATACTCCTGGAATACATAAACCAACACATAAACTAGGAAAAGTATTAAATAAACAAGCTTATTATAGTATTAATGATGTAGATGTTTTATTATTTTTAATAGACGGAAGTCAAAATTTAGGTCCTGGAGATAAATATATAATAGAAAAACTAAAAGAACAAAATAAACCGGTTATTTTAATAATAAATAAAATTGATAAATTTAATAAAGAACAGTTAATTTTAAAAATAAATGAATATAAAGATTTATATGATTTTAATGAAATAATACCTATTTCCGCACTTAAAAAAAATAATATAAATACTCTTATAAAAGTATTAAGAAATTATTTACCAGACAATATTAAATATTATGAAGAAGGAACAATTTCTAATAAAACAATTCCATTTATGATATCAGAAATAGTAAGGGAAAAAATATTTAATTTAACAGAAGAAGAAGTTCCACATTCAATAACTTGTATAACAGAAGGTATAAAATCAGATAAAACAAGCGCTAATATTAATGTAGCAATTATTGTAGATAGAGATTCCTTAAAAAAAATAATAATAGGGAAACAAGGTAATAAAATAAAAGAAATTGGTATATCTTCAAGAAAAGATATAGAACAGTTAATAAATAAAAAAGTATATTTAGAATTATTTGTAAAAACAATAAAAAAATGGAGAGATAAAGAAAAATATCTTCAGGAATTTGGTTATAATGATTTTGAAAACTGAATAAAAGTTTAAATAATTGCCATCATAAATTAGAAAGGTGGCCATTTATGAATAAAGAATTACTTTGGGATTTATTTAAAAAAACAGGAAAAATAGAATATTATATAAAATATAAAAAAGAGGAAAAAAATGAAAGCAGGAGACAAGTATAAACATTTTAAAGGAAAAATAGTAGAAATTGTATGCATTGCAAAGGATAGTGAAACATTAGAAGATATAGTTATATATAGAGAAGATGATAATTATTGGGCAAGAAAATATAAAATGTTTACTTCTTTAGTAGATAAAGAAAAATACCCAAATGTTAATCAGAAATATCGTTTTGAGAAGGTGAAATGATGATTGAAAAAGTAGAAGGTATTGTTATAAATGAAAAAGCGTATGGTGAAACAAGCAAAATAATTAATGTTATAACAAAAGAATATGGGATAATTGGAATAATAGCTAAAGGAGCAAGAACTTTAAAAAGTGAATTTAGAGTATCAACTGCGAAACTTAGTTATGCATATTTTAATATAATCTATAAAGAAGGAAAACTTTCTACTTTAGTAAGTGCAGATATAATTAATCCATTTAAAAGTATTATAAAAGATATAAATAAAATTAGTTATGCAGTATATATTTTAGAACTTTCAGAACAAGTTGTAAAACAAACAAATCAAAATATATTTGATCTTATGTTATCAGGATTGATTAAAATAAATGAAGGTTATGATCCATTAATAATAATGAATATTATTGAGCTTAAATATTTAGACTATTTAGGGGTTATGCCAGTACTTGATAGATGTTCGGTTTGTGGATCAACAAATAATATAGTGACATTATCTAGTGACAAGGGCGGATATGTATGTAAAAACTGTTATTCAACTGAAAAAATAATAAGCGAAAAAGCAATCAAATTAATAAGATTATTTTATTATGTTGATATATCAAAAATTTCAAAATTAGAAATAGGAGATGTATCAAAAAAAGAAATAAATGATTTTTTAGATATGTATTATGATAGATACACTGGATTATATTTAAGAAGTAAAACGTTTTTAAAAAATTTAGAAAAGGTTTAGGTGAATTATGCTTAATCATTATAAATATATAACAATTCCACTTATTACACTTGTATTATGCCAAATTATTAAATTTGGAATAGAATCAATAAAGTCAAAAAAACTAAAGTGGGGAAGACTATTTAATGGAAGTGGTGGAATGCCTAGTAGTCATACCTCATTTTCAACATCAATTACAATGCTTATGGGATTAAATTTTGGATTTGATTCACCTTTTTTTGCTCTTCCTTTAGTTTTTACACTCATAGTAGCTTATGATGCAATGGGACTTAGAATGCAAAGTGGTAAACAAGCAGAAGCAATTAATTTAATAGTAGATGAACTATTTTCAAATGATATTAAAGTTAATTTCGGAAAATTAAAAGAAGAACTAGGACATAAACCACTAGAAGTAGTGGGTGGCATAATGTTAGGTATAATAAGTGCTTTATTTTTTAATATTATAATGTAATTTATGACAAATAACATATTCAATTATAAATATCCCTCATATTATAAACTAGATAAGGGGGATAAAAAATGTTATTTAATAAAAATTGTTGCTGCAATCGTCAAGGTGGATTTGGTTTTCCTATGAATAATGGATGCTGTCAACAACAAATGGAAGGACCAGTTATGGAACCAACAATAACAAAATGTATAGAAAAAGAATTTTATCATGAAGTTCCACATTGTTGCCCAATACATACACATGTAGTAAACAAACATATTTACACTCATACTTATACACCACAATATACATGTAGCGAAGAAAATGTAGTAGTAAATAATGATTGTGGTAGCTGTTCAGGATTAGCAGGACGTTAAAATTTATAAAAATTTCACTTTTGTGAAGTTTTTTTGTTATAATATAATAGTGTAGAGGGATAGAATGAAGATAATTGAATTAAAAAATAACAAAACATTATTAAAAGAATATGTAAAACTATGTAATTCGGAATGGGGTACTAAAAAAAGTTTATTAGAAATGAACTTATATATAGAAAAAAAAGTCAATAAAATACTAGAAGATGATAAAGTAATTAGTGTACAAGCACTAGTAAATAATGATGAACTAATTGGATTTATATCTTTATTTAAATATGATGGAGATGAAAAACGTGATTTAACACCTTGGTATGCAACGATGTTTGTAAAAGATAAATATAGAAAAAAAGGGTATTCAAAAATATTAAATGACGCTATTATAAAAAAAGCAAAAGAATTAAATTATTCAAAAGTATATTTAAAATCAAACTTAGTTAATTATTATGAAAAATTCGGAGCAAAATATATTGAAAATTTAAATAATGGAGAAAAACTGTACTACATTGATTTAGAGTAGTGTTATGAAAACGTTGTAAAATCTTTGTAAGATTAAAATATAATTATGATAATAAAAAATTCATATTGAATGAAAACAATCTAACACGAATTTAAAAAAATAATTAAAAAAAGAGGTAATAATATGAAAGCATTAACAATCAAAGAACCATGGGCAACTTTAATAATATCTGGATATAAAAAATACGAATTTAGAAGTTGGAAAACAAACTATCGTGGTAAAATATTAATTCATGCAGGAAAAACTTTAGAAAAAGACGTAGAAAAAAGATTTGAAGAATATAACTTAAAGTATAATATGGGTTATATAATAGGAGAAGCAGAACTAGTAGATTGTATATTGGTAGATGAAAAACTTGAACAAGAACTAATAAAACTTAATAAAACAGTTTATGGTAGAAGTAGGCATGTAAGAAATTATGCTTGGAAATTAGAAAATATAAAAAAATATGAAAAACCAATACATATAAATGGAAAACTTGGATTATGGAACTATAATGAAGAAAATAATTAATAGCTTTTTACTATTTTCTTTTTTTTTCAATATAATATTGATATAATAAATATAGAAAAAGGTGATAAAATGAAAACATTGACAATAGATGGAAATGAAGCTAGTAGTATGTCTGCATACATGTTTACAGAACTTGCAGGAGTTTATCCTATAACACCATCAAGTCCCATGGCTGAACATATAGATGAATGGAAGCAAAAAAGAAAAAATGTATTTGATGAAAATGTTAAAGTAATAGAAATGCAAAGTGAAGCTGGTGTAGCTGGTTTTATTCATGGATCATTACAGGCAGGATGTTTAACAACAACATTTACATCAAGCCAAGGATTACTTTTAATGCTTCCAAATATGTATAAAATAGCAGGTGAAATGTTACCTTGTGTTATACATGTTGCAGCACGTAGTTTAGCCACTCATGCACTTAGCATATTTGGCGATCATCAAGATATATATGCAACAAGAGCAACAGGATTTTCGATTTTAATGTCATCATCAGTACAAGATGCAAATCTACTTTCTGCAGTAGCGCATTTATCAAGTATAGAATCTAGTATGCCATTTATACATGCATTTGATGGCTTCAGAACAAGTCATGAAATAAATAAAATTAATACATTAGAACTTGATGAAATAAAAAAAATAGTAAATTATGAAAAAATAGAGAGTTTTAGAAAAAGAGCATTAAATCCTTTAAATCCAATAGTTAAGGGAACAACACAAAATGATGATATATATTTTCAAATAGCAGAAGCTAAAAACAAAACATATTTATCTATTCCAAATATAGTAAACGATTATATGAAAAAAATAAATGAAATTGCAAATACAGACTATAAACCATTCAATTATTACGGAAACAAAGAAGCGAAAAAAATCATTATCGCAATGGGTTCAGTTTGTGAAACAATTAAAGAATTTATAGATGAAAATAAAGAATATGGTTTAGTTGAAGTTCATTTATATAGACCATTTAGTAAAGAATATTTAATTAAAGAAATACCAAGCACTGTTTCTAATATTGCAGTTTTAGATAGAACAAAGGAATCAGGAAGTGTAGGTGAACCACTTTATTTAGATGTTTTATCTGCTCTATCAAATTTAAAAGATAAACATTTTAATATAGTAGGTGGTAGATATGGACTTTCAAGCAAAAATACAACACCTGCTCAAATAAAAGCTATATATGATATGTTAGATAATTCTATTAATAATTTTACAGTAGGAATAGAAGATGATGTAACAAACCTAAGTTTAAAAATAGATAATAATTATAAAATAACTACATCAGATGAAATACTTATATATGGGTATGGCAGTGATGGAATGGTAAGTGCTTCTAAGTCAATTATTAAATTGATAGGTGAAAATACAGATAAATACGTACAAGGTTATTTTCAATATGATTCAAAAAAATCAGGAGGAGTAACACTAAGCCATTTAAGATTTAGCACTCAAAAAATAAAATCTACATATTATGTTGAAAATCCCAAATTAATCGTGGTAACAAAAGATACATATTTAAATGATTTTGACGTAATAAATAAAATACAGAATAATGGAATATTTATATTAAATACATCAAAAACAGAAGAAGAAGTAAATGAATTTATAACTGAAAATATTAAAAAAACATTATGCGAAAAAAATATTAAACTATATATAATAAATGCTTATGATTTAGCCCAAAAATCAGGACTTAGAAATAAAATTAGTACAATAATGGAAAGTTCTATTTTAAAACTTTTAAATATAGTAGATTACCAAAAATTAGAAGAAAAAATAATTAAAAATATAAGAGAAAAATTTTGGGATAAGGGAGAAGAAATTGTTTCAAATAATATAGAAGCAATAAAAAAAGTAGATCTATATTTAAAACAAATTAATTATGATAATAATTATAAAGAAATAAACAAGAAATCACAGACAATATTTGACTTAATTAAAGAAAGAAAAGGAGATACTATTCCAGTTTCAAAGTTTATGGATATTATGGATGGAAGTTTTGAGTGTGGAACAAGTAAATTAGAAAAAAGAAAAACATCAGAATTCGTACCATCATGGATTAATTCAAATTGTATAGAATGTAATCAATGTTCATTTGTATGTCCACATTCAGTAATAAGACCATTTATATTAAATGAAAAAGAATATAATGACAGCCCAGAATATATAAAAGAAAAATGTAAAAAAATGCTTGGAAAAGAAAATATGTATTTTATATTAGGAATATCAATAAAAGATTGTACAGGATGTGGTTTATGTATAAAAACATGTCCAAGCAAAGAAAAAGCACTTATATCAAAAAATATTGATATTGAACTAAGAAATAATGTACAAGAAATATATGATTATTTAGATAAAAACATCACATATAAACCAATCTTTAATAAATATACAGTAAAAGGTTCACAGTTCAAACAATCTAAGTTTTGCTTCCCAGGAGCATGTGCTGGATGTGGTGAAACAGCGTATATAAAAATTCTTACACAATTGTTTGGAGAAAACTTAATTATTGCTAATGCTACAGGATGCTCATCTATATATGGAGGAAGTATTCCCAGTATTCCATACTCATTACCTTGGATGAATTCATTATTTGAAGATAATGCAGAATTTGGATTTGGAATATTAAATGCAAATAACTATATAAGAACTAGAATAAAAAATATAATGGAAAATAATTTAGAAGGTAAAAATAAAGAATTATTTACTGAATGGTTAAATAATTATGATGATTATGAAATAACAAAAAAAGTTTATAATCTAATAGATTATAATGAAACTAAAGAATTATTAGAATTGAAAGACTATATTCCAAGTAGAACAGTGTTCATGATAGGTGGAGATGGATGGGCATATGATATTGGATATAGTGGAATAGATCATGTACTTGCAAGTAATCAAAATGTAAATATACTTGTACTTGACACTGAAGTATATTCTAATACTGGAGGTCAATCATCAAAATCAAGTAGAATTGGTAGTATTGCATCATTTACATCAGATGGAAAAAAACAAAATAAAAAAGATTTAGCTCGTTTAGCTCTTTCTTATCCTAATGTATATGTTGCTCAAATATCAATAGGAGCTAATTATAATCAAATATTAAAAGTATTTAATGAAGCAGCTTCATATAATGGACCATCAATTATAATTGCATACTCAACTTGTATATCACATGGTATAAAAGGTGGAATGAATAATAGTTTGGATATGAGTAAAATGGCAGTTGAATGTGGCTTTTTCCCATTATTTCATTATAATCCAACTGAAAAAAAATTATATTTAGATTATAAAGAACCTAACTTTGATTTATATGAAGAATTTTTAAACAAACAAACAAGATTTTCAATGCTTAAAACTATTAATAAAGAAAAATCTGAAGAATTACTTTTAAAAAATAAACAAAATTCTATAGAAAGATTTAATTATTATAAAAAACTAAGTGAAAAAACAAATTAAACCTTGTAATGAGGTTTTTTTGATATTTTTTTGCAAAAAAAGAACAGTCCCCCTGAGAACTGTTCAATAAAAGAATAAAAAGGGGTTGGCTAGTGTGATACTAGCTCCAATTCGCCTAAATCGAATTGGTACTGCATATAATACTCATAAAAGGTTACTTTGTCAATAGTTTTTTAGAAAAAAATCAAAAAATAAAAGAAATTCATATTTTAAATGGTATACTTATTATAGGATGTGAATTTATGAATATAGATTGTATAAAAGGAGTAGGACCTTCAATAATAAAAAAATTTGAGAAAATAGGTATAAATACTATAGATGAATTAGTTTCTTATTATCCATTTAGATATGAAATAATTAAAAGAAGTAATATAGATGAATTAGAAAATGATGATAAAATAATAATTGATGGAGTTATAGAAACTAATCCAAACGTTTTTTATTTCAACAGAAGATTAGATAAAATGTCATTTAAACTAAATACTGGAAAATATCTATTAAATGTAGTGATTTTTAATAGAGGTTTTTTGAAACAAACACTTAAAATTTCAACTAAAGTTATTATTATTGGTAAATATGATAAAAAACATAATACCATAGTTGCATCAGAAATAAGGTTAGGGCTAATACCAGAAGTTCCTACTATAGAACCTATATATCATTCAACAAGTGGATTATCTTCAAAACAAATATCCACTATAATGAAAAAAGCGCTTAAATATGACTTTAATGTTGTAAATTATATTCCAAATAGATTTTTAGAAAAATATAAATTATTAGATAAAAAAAATAGTATATTTAAAGTTCATAACCCTAATAATATTTATGAACTTAAATCTGCACTTAATACACTTAAATATGAGGAATTATTTTTATTTATGATAAAAATGAATAGTTTAAAACTATCAAAAAGAAATAAAATTGGAATATCTAGAAATATTGATAGAAGTAAACTGGATGATTTTATAAGCAATCTTGATTTTAAATTGACGGAAGACCAATTAAAAAGCGTTGATGACATTTATAATGATTTATCTTCTTCAAATAGAATGAATAGATTATTGCAGGGAGATGTTGGAAGTGGAAAAACAATTGTTTCTTTTATAACTGTTTATATGAATTATTTATGTGGTATGCAAAGTGCGTTAATGGCACCAACTGAAATACTTGCAATACAACATTATAATAATATAAAAAAGCTTTTTTCAAATTATAATATAGAAATTGCCCTTTTAACAGGTAAAACCAAGTCTAGTGAAAAAAAGAAAATTCTAAATGATTTAAAAGAAGGAAAAGTAAATGTAGTAATTGGAACACATGCTTTAATAAGTGAGAATGTTGTTTATAATAATTTAAGCTTAGTAATAACTGATGAGCAACATAGGTTTGGTGTTAATCAAAGAGGTAATTTAAAGAATAAGGGTTTGACTCCAGATATTTTATATATGAGTGCAACACCAATACCTAGAACTTATGCTTTAACAATATATGGCGATATGGATATTTCAAGTATACATACCATGCCAAGTGGTAGAAAAGAAGTAATTACTTATTTAAAAAACAATAATGAAATAAAAGATGTTTTAATTTTGATGAATGAACAATTAAAAATGAAACATCAAATATATGTTATAGCTCCACTTATAGAAGAAAGCGAAAAAATAAGTTTGGAAAACGTTAATGAGTTATATGAAAAAATGAATAAAGCTTTTGGAAAAATATATAATATAGGTATTTTACATGGAAAACTTAATAATGAAGAAAAAGAAAAAGTAATGGAAGATTTTAAATGTAATAATATAAATATTCTTATAAGTACAACTGTAGTAGAAGTTGGGGTTGATGTGGAAAATGCAACAATGATAGTTATATTTGATGCATTTAGATTTGGTCTTTCTCAATTACATCAGTTAAGAGGAAGAGTAGGAAGAAATGAATTACAATCATATTGTATTTTAGTTTCATCACATGAGACAAAAAGACTAGATATTTTAACAAAAACTACTGATGGATTTAAAGTAAGTGAAGAGGATTTTAAATTAAGAGGTAGTGGAGATCTATTTGGAATAAAACAAAGTGGCGATATGTGTTTTAGTGTTGCTAATATTAAAAATGATTTTAATATTTTAGTTAAAGCACAACAAGATAGTTTGGAGTTTTTAAATAATAAAGAATATTTACTCGAAGAAAATATCAATGTAAAAAAGATTATTGAAAGTTCTATAAATTTAGATTAGAATATTGACTTATTGTAATATTATCTATATAATTATAATAGCGTGATGATGTCACGCGGATACTCTTATGATTTTGTTTAAAATTATAGGAGTGTTCAACCAAAACCCCCTGAAGAGAGCATTTAACCGTGCTCTCATTTTTTATGCCCATTTTATAAGGGCTTGCGAGTCATCAGTATTGCCAAAATGATTTTAGGTACAATTTAGGTACAAAAAAATTGAGTTTTAAAAAATAGTTCATTGAAGAAAAGTGCGAAAGTGGCAAAAATCTTCAATGGATTTTTTTATTTGTTTTAAATCTCATTGAGAAAAAGTGGCAAAAGTGGCAAAAAATTCTCAATGAAAATAATCTACTTTTTGACAATTAAACTGAAAATGCTTAATTTATCAGTTTTTATCACATTGACAATGATACGGATAAATGGTATAATGTCCGTATGAATGAACGAAGAGGTGAAATTATGGATTTTATGACAAAAGAGGAGTTTATAAACGAAAGTAATATAGAAATCATTCAAAAACTTATGGAAAGAAATAATGGATATATCACTGCAAAAGAACTCGAAGATTTTGATATAAGCAGAAATTATCTATCTATCATGACTAAAAAGAATATGATAGAAAAAGTGGCTAAAGGAATTTATATAGATTCAGCTAAGATCGAGGATGTATATTATGTACTTAGTGTAAGTACTCCAAAAATAATTTATTCTCATATGACGGCACTTTATTTTCATAATCTTTCAATTAAAGCACCAGATAGTTCTTTTGATATAACTGTTACAAAAAAATATAATAATCCTAAGCTAAAAAAGCATAACGTTTTTTATGTAGATGATAAGTTCTATGATATAGGTGTCACTGAAGCTAAAACACCACAGGGTAATAAAGTAAGAGTTTATGATGTGGAAAGATGTATTTGTGACATAATTCGTTCTAAAAAAAGAATGGATATAGAGCATGTTAAACATGCAATTAAAGAATATCTTAAAAGAAAGGACAATGATCTAATAAAACTTTCAAAGTATGCCGATATGTTTGGTATAAAAGAAGAAGTTATGGATTTTGTGAGTATGATGTATGAATAGTATGCAAGTAAAAGATAAATTAAAAAATATAGCTGTTAAACGAAACTTGGATTTTAATACATTACTTCGTTTATATATGTATGATAGATTTATAGAAAGATTAGCAGTAAGTAAGTATCGTGATAATTTTGTTTTAAAAGGAGGATTCTATTTAAGTACGTTATTTGGATTAGAAAGCCGATCTACTAAAGATATAGATACTGCAATAAAAGATGCTAATTTTACTAAAGAAAATATTGAAAAGATGATTAAATCTATTATTGCAATAGATATTAATGATGGTGCTTTGATAAGCTTCATAGAGATAGGTAACATACGAGAAGAAGATCAATATGGTGGCTTTAGAGTTATTTTAAATGTAAAGGTAGATACAATTAGAGAAAATTTTCAAATTGATATCGCAACAGGAGATCCTATCACACCCAAACCTATTGTATATAAATACCGCCCAATATTAGGGGATAGTTATGTAAATGTATGGTCATACAATATCGAAACTGTAATTGCCGAAAAGCTAGAAACAATTTTAAGAAGGGCTGAAGCTAATAGTAGAATAAGAGATTATTATGACTTATATTTGATATATACTAAGGGTTGGAATGACGTTAAAATAGATGATTTGCGTAAGGCAGTAGATAAAACATTTGAAAAGAGAAATTATAATGGAAATATTGAAGAAGCCATAGCAATATTAAAAGACAGTGAGATCATTAAAAATAGATGGGATTCATATAAGAAAAAATATGAATATGCGAATGATATTGATTATGATGAAATAATGAAATGTATTGAAGAAATTGTTAAGGAAATAGTACCAGTAGCAGTATAGGAGGTTTTGTATGAGCAGTATATTTGATTGGATTGGGGAAAATGCTTATTGGATATTTGATGGAATAGGCGTAATAGCCATAACAGGAATATTAGGCGTCATTTTCAAGAAAAGAAAGAATAAAGAAAAAAATATTAGTATTGTTCAAAAAGGAGGGAAAAACTCTGTAAATATTCAGAACAATAACATAGGAAGTGAACATGATGAATGATGTAGAAGTAAAACAATCAGGCGGAAAAAACTCTGAGAATATACAAAATAATGATATGTCAAAAAATAACATAATTATATATAATCAAAGTGGGTTATCACTTGAAGAAGCAAAAACTATTGCATTAGATGTTTATAAAGCTGAAGAGGCAAAAAAGTATTCGGATGAATCATGGGAAATAACAAAAAGAAGAGTTGAAGAATTAGTTACAGATTTCTTAAAACAAGCATTTGATGAAACACCCAATCATATACATAATTTAAAAAAGCCATCTGTACAGCAATCGTTTCTAAATGCTGAAAAAGGATATGCTACTGATGAAACTGGAACTACCAAAAACAATTATATAGACATTATGAAATCTCGATTATGTGTAGAAGATAGAAGTATCTTACAAATATTTGAAGATGAAGCAATAAAATTAGTGGAAAAGTTGACGAAGTCACAGATGAATTATTTGACTTTTATGTTCTTAACATATTCGTATCCCAAACCGTTAAATGATATAAGAAATGTTATTGATTACTGTAACAAATTGTGCGAATTATATGATATATCATTTAAAAAAGATATAACTTTAATTTCTTTAGAAGCAGTAGGCGCATGTACGCCGTTAGGTGGAGCCCGTAGTATGAAAACAATCCAACAACGCTTTCGTGAAATGATACCAGGAATGTTTTATAAGGGTCAAACATCGGAGGAAATTATAAATGAATTAGAAATAGATGACATAAAAACAATTCGACCGGTATTAACAAAACATGTATGGAATAATGAATTATTACAAATTGATGCATTGAATTTAGAAACATTAAGAACATCAATAAAAAAGTATGAATTAAACTTTATTGAGGATAAACTTGTTAACATGTTTAATAAGCAAATAATGAATGAGAGTGAAATAAAAAATAAATTAATAGAAATAAACCAGCAAATGCAAGAAGTATTATCATTATGGGATGATAATGAATTTAATTCAAGAAGAATAACTCCACAAGGTGAGATAATTGCAATAAGTAATTATAATAATTTATATAATGATAATTTAAAGTTTGAAAAATATATTAATTAAAAAAAGCTTAGTCATCTTCTAAGCTATCTATAACAGAAACAACATAGTCGAGGGCAGTACTAAACATATGAGAATATGTATTTAGTGTTTCCTCGATTTTTGTATGTCCTAAATATTTGGCAACTAATGTAACATTAGCACCATTGTTAATAAGTAGTGATGCACATGAATGTCTAAAATCATGGATCCTAATAACCTTTAAGCCAGCAAGATTTGCTAGCCTAGTTCTTCTAAGGTATATATTGGAATCAGCTATAGGTTTAGCATCAGATACAACTAGGTGCTGTGGGGAGAAATAAAGCAAGAGATATTAAAAATAAAATATCAGAAGAAATTATATCAAGTGGATTTAAACTACCTAATAACTTAGTACCGATGGAGAAAGTAATTGATTATTTTAAAATCAATATAGATTTTTTAGTATCAATTAATAATTCTAAACATGGGAACTTATAATAAAGAAAAATATTATTACTTTATGCTTAAATCAAACTTTTTTTATAATGATGTATTAAAATACTTACAATCTGAACCTAATGGATATGAAAAAATAATTTTATATTTTAAACTTATATTTAAAACAATAAACAAAGATGAATATCTAATAAAAAAAGTAGGATCTAAAAAGATTCCATACACAATAAAAGAATTATCAACAGAAACTAATCATTCTGAAGAATTAATAAATGAAGCTATTGACTATTTTATGGATACAGGAATGATAGAAAAAAGAGATGATAAGTATTATATAGAAGATGCATTAATACTTACTAATCAAACAACAGTAGGTGCTATGAATATGAGAGAATATAGAATTAAAAATCCAGACAAGAGTAAGCCAAAATGTAAGAATAAATGTAAGCCAAATAGTAAGGTATATATAGATAATAAAAATAATAAACATAATTTAGAAATTATAACTAATAAAAAAGAAATAGAAATAAATAAAAAAGAGTATCAAGACATAATAGATTATTTAAATTATAAGACACATTCCAATTTTATATTAATAGATGAATATAAAAAGTTAATATCTAAAATATTAAAAAAATATACAATTAATGATATTAAGACAGTTATAGATAAAAAGACAAGCGAATGGATTAATAATACTAAAATGAAACCATATCTTACACCTGAAACATTACATGATATTTTAGATAAAACTAAAACAGTTAAAAATAATTATTATTTATCTATTTTGGAACAAATGAAAAAAGATGGATACTTAAAATTAGGAGTAGAACCATTATTACCAGAACAAGAAGATAGAAACTATGGTAAATCAATTAAATGGATAGAAAGAGGAATCATACCAGGATTTTTATTAGAAGATATGCAAAAGTACATTAATAAGTCATCTAATAAATTAAATGGTAATGATAAAAAGTATTTAGAGTAATGTATAGATCGTGTTCAGTATGTGGTAGAATACATCCTGAAGATAAAATGTGTAAAAGAGTATATAAGAAGAATACTAAAGAAAGTCTATTTAGAAATACTAATGCTTGGATAAAGAAAAGAAATCAATTAAAGAAAAGAGATAAGTATTTATGTCAGTTATGTTTAAAAGATAATGTATATACATATGATAATCTACAAGTACACCATATCACACCAATAGCAAAAGATTATAATAAAAAGCTTGATAGTGATAATTTAATTACACTATGTAGAATGCATCATGAACAAGCAGAAAAACGAATAATATCAAAAGAAGAATTATATGAATTATTAGAGGTCTCCCCGGAAGTTAGGTAATCCAAAAATATAATTTTTTCCACACCCACAGCCCACCTACATTTACACAAACTTAAATTTTACGTGAGTTTTTTGGAAAACAAAAAGAGTATTAGAACAAAAACTAATACTCAATTTTTTTAAGATCTAATGGATCTTCACTAATAATCTCTAAAGAATACTTCATTCTTAATAACTTTATTATCTCAGCTTTAATACTATCATAATCTTCATCATCACTAACATTAAAAGTATCTTTAGCTGAATTATAATGTTGATAAAATGTAGCTTCCCACATAGCATTCCTACTATAAGAACTAGCTATATAAAATGCAATTACTTCAGGCAGAACATAAGTAATAATATACTCATGATAATTATCATAAAAAGGATTTATAACTTTCTCTAATTCTTCATCAGAAATATCCTCATCAGTACATTTTCTAATCATACCAGTCCTCCAATTCCTTGTATTAATCACTTAAAATTAAAAATTAGTCAAGATTATTGATACAATTCGGTAATTTCTGGTACGAATTAGTCGTAAAATATCAAAATTTGTCGAAAAATATGATATAATTTTATTTAGAAATCAATTGAAATCTAATGAATGTGAGGTAATTATATGGGAAAAGATATGCAAGAAATAGAAAAGACTTTATGGGCAGCAGCAGATAAGATGATTGGAGGACTATCTGTAACCAATTATAAATTTGTGGTATTAGGATTAATATTTTTAAAATATATATCAGATACATTTGAAGAAAAATATAACGATTTAGTAAAAGAAGGATATGGATTAGAAGAAGATAGAGATGCTTATATGGAAGATAATATTTTCTTTGTTCCAGAAGAATCAAGATGGTCATATATAGTTAAACATTCAAAAGACTATAATATTGGAGAAATATTAGATAATGCTTTAGATTTAATTGAAAAAGAAAATCCTTCATTAAAGGGCGTACTATTTAAAATATATAATAGTCCTGACTTTAGAAATGTTAATCTAGGAGAAATAATAGATTTATTTACTAATTTAAAATTAGGGACAAAAGATGCTTCTGAAAAAGATATGTTAGGTAGAGTATATGAATATTTCTTAGGACAATTTGCTAGTAAAGATGGTCAAAAAGGTGGAGAATTCTATACTCCAGCATGTATTGTTAGAACAATGGTTGAAATGATAGAACCATATGAATGTAGAGTGTATGATCCAGCTTGTGGTTCAGGAGGAATGTTTGTTCAATCACTAAAATTTATTGAAAGACACCAAGGCAATGTTAGAAATTTATCAATATTTGGTCAAGAAAAAAATCCAACAACTTGGAAATTAGCAAAAATGAACTTGGCAATTAGATCTATAGATGGTGATTTAGGTAAGTTTGCAGCAGATACATTCCATGAAGATTTGCACAAAGATTTAAAAGCAGATTTTATTCTTGCAAATCCTCCATTTAATATAAGTGATTGGGGACAAGAAAAATTAGTTGATGATTATAGATGGAAATATGGTATTCCTCCAAAAGGTAATGCAAACTATGCTTGGTTACAACATATGATATCTAAATTATCTGCAAATGGCAAAGCAGCTATAGTATTAGCAAATGGTTCTTTATCTGCAGGTGGTCAAGAAGCAGAAATAAGAAAAAATTTGATTGAAGCTGATTTAGTTGATTGTATAATTGCAATGCCATCAAATCTATTCTATACAGTAACCATTCCTTGTTCTATTTGGATTATTAATAGAAATAAAAAACAAAAAGGACACACTTTATTTATTAATGCTTCAAATATGGGAACAATGGTTACAAGAAAACTTAGAGAATTATTAGAAGATGATACGCATAATGACATTAGCACAATAGCTAATACATATCATAATTATCAAAATAATGAAAATTATGATGACAAACTTGGTTTTTGTAAAAAAACTTCATTAGAAGAAATTAAAAGAAATAGTTATATTTTAACTCCTGGAAGATATGTTGGAATAGAAAAAAACGAAGAAGATGATATTTCTTTTGAAGAAAAGATGAAAAAAATCACTTCAGAACTATATAACCAATTTGATGAATCTCATTCTTTAGAAGAAGAAATAAAAAAGAACTTAGAGGATATAGGTTATGAATGTAACTGAAATATTTTTAGATACAAGTATTATAAAAATTAAAAATGTTGAAGATTATTCTAATATTATTTTTGGAAAGAACTATTCTGATTTTGTGGATTTTATTAATTCAAATGGAATAAGTGATACTTGTAAAATTAATGTTGCAGAAATTGTTGTTGAAGAGTTTAAAAAACAAGCATGTGACAGTTTTGCAGAGGATGAAACAGATTTAAAAAAATATATAAATAAATTCAGAGTTTACTATGGTCTCTCTCTTCCAGATACTAAGGATTTTAAAAAAAACTTAGATAATCAACTTAGAGATTATTTAGAAGCAGAAAATATTAGCATAATACTTATTCCAAAAGAACGAAGTATATGGAATAAGATTATAAAAAAATCAATAAACAAAAAGAAACCATTTAATTGTGGAAACTCAGAATCAGACAAAGGATTTAAAGATGAATTGCAATGGGAGTCAATTATTGAGTATGCTAAAAAAAGTCCGAATGAACTATTTATTTTAATAACGAAGAATTCCAATGACTTCACCGAAGATCTATGTGATGAATTTTATTCTGAAACAAATAAGAAATTAGAGATATATTACGAAATAGGTGAAGCACAGAGTAGATTATTAGAAATAAATCAAATTCAATCAAATTATTTATTTGTTGAATCGTATGTTAATTCGATGCTTGATAGTGGGGAATTATATGAAATAGTAAATAGAAAGATAAAAGAATATTATGACATTAATATAGAAAGTATAAATAAATATTATGATTTAATTGATCAAGGTAATAACAATTACAAGTTTTTTATTGAAACACTTAATAATGGAACTATTGGTACATTTATCGTTGAATGTCAATTAAATTCAGAAAATCAAATTACAATTGGCGAAGTTATAATATGTTTGTAGGTGATATAAATGTTAAAAAAATTAAAGGATGAATGCTATATAGTAATGGGGCAATCTCCAAGTTCGGTTAATTATAATCAAGATAAAACTGGTACACCTTTTATGCAAGGAAGAAAAACATTTGGCGATAAGTATCCAACCATTGATACTTGGACAACAAAATTAACAAAAATAGCTCCAAAAGGTAGTATTTTGATGAGTGTTAGAGCTCCAGTTGGTGATGTTAATATTGCTCCTTGCGATTTATGTATTGGAAGAGGTTTAGCATCTATAAAGATGAAAAATGGTAATAATCAATATTTATACTATTTATTAAAAAATAATTCTGAATTGTTAAGAAATAGATCAACTGGAACTGTCTTTGAGGCAATTAATAAAGAAGATTTAGAAAATGTAGTATTAGATTTTCATGATGAAAAAGATCAAAGAAAAATAAGTACAATACTATCTAATATTGATAAAAAAATATTGCTAAATGAACAAATTAGTATCAATTTACATGAGCTATTAAAGACCTTATATTATAATAGTTTTGTTCTTAATAAGAATGGCTCATGGAAGGTTGATAAATTAGGTAATTATCTTTATGTTGATAGAGGATTGTCATATAAAGGACAGTTTTTATCCGAACATGGTGTTCCGATGATTAACTTAGGAAATATAATGCCAAATGGTATTTTTAGAGTTGAAAAAAATAAATATTATTTGGGTGAATATAAAGAAAAGGTATTAACAAAAGTTGGAGATATCGTTTTAGCTAATACAGATATGACTCAAAATAGAGAAGTGATTGGATCTCCAGTCATTGTGCCTCCTATTTATGATGGTGATATAATTTTTTCACATCATATTTATTGTTTAAGAAATTTAAAATTACCTAAAATGTACATTTTTTACACTTTATTAACGGAACAATGGAATGCTGAATCTGGAGGTAATGCAACTGGTACTACAGTATTGGCATTACCAAAAGAAACAATTGAAAATTATAAAATTGTGGTTCCTGATAAGGAATCATTGGTTTCTTTCGATAAATTGTCATCACCTATTCAAAAAAAGAGAGAACAATTAATGCTTGAAAATTTAAAATTAGAACAACTAAGAGATATGCTATTACCAAAACTAATGATTGGTGAAATAGATTTAAATAATATAGAAATATAGTATAAGTGTCAAATTTTGTGAATGGAGGAATATTATGAGTAAAATGAATTCATTTATTGATTATGCAAGTGATATATTAGGCGAAACTGATACTGGTATATCTACTATGGAAATAATAAGTATCTGTAATAGATTTGCTGCTGAATATAATGTTAATATTCCTCATACTAAAATTTATAAAGGATTTAATCAAACATTCTCAAATAAGAGAACTGCATTAAAAGAAAATCTTCAAAGATTTAATGAACAACAAGCATTTGAAATTATAAAACATATTTGCGAATTAAGAAGATATAATGAATCAAAGGAATTCAAAGAAGTAAAAATAAAACTATATACTAATTTTCCACAATATGTGGATAAAGTAAATGATGTAGAATTAAGTGAAGATATTATAGAGAATAAGGAATTATTAGGAGATTTTCCTAAAGCAAAGAAAGTTTATGATGACGCTTGTTCATTGTTTACTATGGGATTATATGAAAGAAATTTAATTGATAATTTAAGATTATCTTTGGAATTAATTTGTAAGCAAGTTTTATCTAATGAAAAATCTTTAGAAAACAATATTAGTGCTATATGTGCATATCTAAAAACTAAAAACTGTTCTCAAGAATTTATTAATATGTTTCAAAAATTACTGGATTATTATTTAAAGTACAACAATGATAATATTAAACATAATGAAAATATCAATAGCAATGAGATAGCTTTTGTTTTTGGATTAACTAATTTATTTATTAAGTTAATAGTTAAATGAGGTGTATTATGAGTCAGGAAGCAATATTAAATATAGTATTATCTACAGTTGTTGCAATTACTGCAATATTTGCCTTATTTCAAACACATAGGCAAATAAAATTGAGTAATAAACAATTTTTATTTAATAGAAGGCTAGATAAATATCTTTTAGCTAAAAGTTTAATTGAATTGTATAAAGATAACATAAATCTACTTGATTACAAGGATAATAAAGATGATGAAGCAATAATTGTAGATTTTCAATTTACCAATTTGACTAATATTGAATATTTAAAAGATATAACTTGTGTAATTGGTGATCCTAAAAATAATGAGTATAAAACTAATTTTCTAATAAAAATAGAAGAATTAAAAAAAATATCAACAGAGATAAAATTTATTTTTAAAAATAAGGAATCACAATATTTAAGTAAATTTGTATTTAACTATCAAAATATTCTAATGGAATTATATAAATATCAAATACTTCTTGATAATATGATAAATGACAAAATACCTAGAAAACAGAAGCCAAGTTATAAAGAATTACAAAAAGAATATGGTGAATTAACTCATAGAAAAAGATTATATGGTGCAATAGATAGTTTAAATAGTAGTTACAAAGAATTAATTAAAAAAATGCTATTAATAAAATTGAAAAAAGTATAAAGCTATAAGGAAGTGAAATGTATGTTTAATGAAGAAAGTTTGGAATTAATGACTATAGATTTATTAAAAGAACAAGGATATACTTATGAAACTGGAGAATCAATTGGTAGAGATTATTCAGAAGTAATATTAGAATATAATTTGACTTGCGCTTTGTTTAAAATAAATAAAGGATTAAATGAAAATATAATTGCTGAAGCAGTTAGAATAATTAAAAATCTTGGTCAAAATAATTTAGTTAATAATAATAAAGTGTTTAGTAAATATCTTCATACTGGCATTAGTGTACCTGTGTATACTAAGGAAGGTGTAAGATATCATACTGTTAAATTAATTGACTTTGAAAATATAGATAATAATGAATTCTTAGTCAGTAATCAATTTACTATTATTGAGCATAGTGAAAAAAGACCTGATGTCATTATCTTCATAAACGGACTTCCTTTAATAGTTTTTGAATTAAAAAGTATGACTCGTGAAGAAGTTGACCTAGAAAGTGCTTACAATCAATTAAAAGGTTATATGAATGTTCATATTCCTAGCTTATTTTATTACAATCAAATATTAGTTATAAGTGATGGTGCACAAGCTAAATCAGGAACTATAACTTGTAATTATTCTAGATTTAATGAATGGAAGAAAACTGGAATTAATGATAAAGTAAATAAATTAAATACTCATGAATCTTTAATAAAAGGAATGTTTAAAAAAGAAACATTATTAGATTTAATTAATAATTATATTTTATATAGTGATGATAATAAAATATTACCTGCTTATCATCAATATTATGGAGTAGAAAAAGCAATAGAAAGAACATTAAAGTCAACAGATGGTAAAGCTGGTATTATCTGGCATACTCAAGGATCTGGTAAAAGTTTCTCAATGGTATTTTATGTTGGTAATATGATAAAAGAGTTAAATAATCCAACAGTAATAGTTGTAACAGATAGAAATGACTTAGATAATCAATTATTTGAAACATTTGCTAAATGCAGTGATTTCTTAAGGCAAACACCTATACAAATAGAATCTAGAAGTGATTTAAAAGCACAATTAGATGGTAAAGTTGCAGGTGGAATCATATTCACAACACTTCAAAAATTTGAAGAAGAAACAGGATTATTAAGTGAAAGAAAAGATATACTTGTAATTGCTGATGAAGCACACAGAAGTCATTACGGAATAGATGCTGTAATGAAATTTGATATGGCCAAATTTGAAGCAGTAAAAAAATATGGTACTGCAAAATATTTACATGATGCTTTGCCAAATGCAACATATATTGGATTTACTGGAACACCAGTAGAAACTAAAGATCATTCAACAACAAATGTGTTTGGAGAAATTATTGATGTGTATGATATGACTCAAGCAATTGAAGATGGATCTACAGTTCCAATTTTATATGAAGCTAGAATGGCTAAAGTAGGGTTAAATGAAAAAATATTACAAGCAATAGATGCATATTACAAATCATTAGAAGATGAAGAAAAAGCTGACGAAGAGGAAATAAAGAAATCTCAAATTGAAATGGCAAGTATGAGAAAAATACTTGAAGATCCAGATAGACTTGAAATGATTGTAAAAGACATTATTGAACACTATGAAGATAGAAAAGACTTAGTAGCAAATAAAGCTATGATAGTAGCATATTCAAGACATAGTGCTTTTACAATGTATAAGAAGATCTTAAAATTAAGACCTGATTATAAAGATAAAGTTCATATGATTATTACACCAAGCAATAATGATCCTGAAGAGATGCAATTGGCTATTGGATCTAAAAAGGATAAAAAAGAATTAGAAACAGAATTTAAGGATGCTAATTCAAAATTTAAAATAGCAATCGTTGTTGATATGTGGTTAACAGGATTTGATGTTCCATCTCTTGGAACAATGTATATTGATAAGCCAATGAAAGCTCATAATTTAATGCAGGCTATAGCTCGTGTAAATAGAGTTTATAAAGACAAAACAGGTGGATTGATAGTAGATTACATTGGACTAAAAAGATGGCTATTAGAAGCTTTAAAAACATATACAGAACGAGATCAAGGAAAGATTGTAGATAATAAAGATATTGTAAATATGTTATCTGATAAAATTGAATTAATAAGAAACTTATTCCACGGATTTGATTATAGTAACTTTGGTAAATTAGATAATAAGGGTAAATATGATTTAATCAATGAAGGAGCAAACTATATTTTAAGAGAAGAAGATATCAGAAAAAGATTTTTAAGATATAGCTATGATGTTAAAGGGTTATATTCTGTTTGTACCGGAGAATTAGATTATAAGTATAAAGAAGAAGTATTATATATCATTTCTGTTAGATCATTCTTAAGTAAACTAAATGGTGGTAAATTAGATGTTAAAGAAATAAATGCTAATGTTGCAAGAATGCTAGAAGAAGCAATTGAAGATGATGAACTAATTCAAATTGGAACAGTCCAAAAGAGTAATGCCTTTAGTTTATTGAATGATGAAATGATAACAAAATTATCAAAAATGAAATCTAAGAATGTTGCAGCAGAAGTTATGAAACATGCACTTAAAGAATATATAGAAAAAATAGGTGCTACTAACTTTATAATGATGCAAAAATTCTCAGAAAGATTTAAACAAATAGCTGAGAATTATAATGAAAGAACTTCAATAGCAGATATTGAACAAATGCTGGAAGAAATGATTAAATTAAAGAAAGAAATAGAAAAAGAAGTTGAATCTGGTAATGAATATAATTTATCTGTAGAAGAGAAAGCATTCTTTGATGCATTAGGTAATGATCCTGATATTAAAGAATTAATGCAAGATGAAGTTTTAGTTCAAATAGCAAAAGAATTAGTAGAAGTTGTAAATAGTAATATGACAATAGACTGGGATATAAAGAAATCAGCTAGAGCACATATGAGAATTGAAATTAAGAAACTATTAATTAAATATAACTATCCTCCAATTAAGAGGGATAATGCAGTAGAAACAGTTATAAAACAAGCGGAATTAAAATGCAAAAATATGATAGATTAGAAAAAAGTAAGAGATTAATTCTCTGCTTTTTTGTTTTCAAATTATTTGTGATATAATATTAGTTAAATTTAGGGGGAATAATATGTACAAAGATATAGAAGAAATATATAAGAAAAAAAGTCCATATAACATTATTAAAAAAAGAACGTTTTGGATATATGTTGTATTTATATTGATTTCATTAATATTCAATTTTTTAAATAAAGTAGTACCAATGATCTTAGTGTTTATAGCTATGTTATTAATTATGAAAGTTGTAAGTGAAAAGGTATTAAATACAAAATTACATTTAAGTATAGGTAAAAAACAAGATAATGGAGTAACATTACCATTTATTATTAGAAATGCTGAAAAAGAACTATTTAAAGATTACTTTATAAAAAATAATATGTATAATGAAAAAACACTTTTATGCATAATTGATCACTATAGGAATATGATTAAAACTAAAATAGTTGGAGGTAATTTGTTAGCTATATTATCAATAGCTATTCCAGCAATACTTTCATTTTATACTAAAGATGGCTTTGACTTTAATGGTTTGGCAATTGCACTACCATATCTAGTAAGTTTTAGTATCGTAATAATAATGTTATACTTTTCATATAGTCAATTTATAGAAGCAAAGAAATTTTTAAAAGGTGAAGATGGTATGATTGAAAGATTAGAAGAAATATTTAGTGAATTATATATTGAATGTATTAATACAAATATTGTAGAAAAAAAGAAAAAATCTAAAAAACAAGTTAAGAAAAAAACAAAGGCATCAAAAAAGTAATTGATGTCTTTTTTAGGTACAATTTAGGTACAAAAATACTAAAAAACCACGGTAAATGACGGTTTATGTCAATATAAAAAGGCCCATATTTAAAGGGTTTAACACAATTTGGTCTCTTCTAACTGAAGAGAGCAGGCCCCCCTGAAGAGAGCGAAAGCTCTCGTTTTTGTTTATTTTAGGGACTTTTTGGGTAGTGAAAAATGCTCTATGTGTCAGTTATGTGGCATTTTATTTTTTTAGAGATGATTTAATTAATTTTTTTAATGATATATATAATATTTGTTATATTTGTGTAGATAATATTAAAGATTTTAAATTAAATATATTAGTCTTAAATATAATAGTTAGCAGAAAGCTGGTACAGGTTGTTGTATGGGCCAAACTCCTTTTTTTCTTCGTAGTAACAATTTTTGTAAAATTTAATATTATTATCTTTCAATTCTAACATTTTTGTCATATAATTTAATTTAGATATATAAGTACCTTATGTTTGTTTTGTCACTTACATTGTATCAAGGTTAAACTTATATGTCTTTTATTATGAAAAACAATGTATATAATATTTTACATATTACACACTAAAAATTATACAGCTATTATTATTAGATATATTAACAATACACTACCAATGTGATATAAAGATAAGAAATAATATAAAAGTATGATATAATATTTAATAGATTAGAATTTATGGTTGAGAGGTTTATTATGTTTGAAGAAAAAAGAAAATTAAAATTAAAATGTTTTGAATATTTAGGTTCGTATGGTGAAAATATTAGAACAAAATTTAGTAATATATGCAATAAAACTGGAATGTATAATGTACCTGAAGAATTATTTCAAAAAAGGACTCCAAGAAAAAACAGAGTATTGATTTCTTGGAAAACAGTAAAGAAAAACAACTTGAATATTGAAAAATTAGAATCATTTGAAAATGGCGTTGTTGTTGAGTTTATGAATAATGATTATCTTGATGATGATAACCAAAATGATCCTGTTTTCATAGAATTAAAAAATAGGTTAGGTTCAAATAAAAATGTTTCATCAATTATCACTTTTAGAACGGAAAATGGAAGTTCCTCTTCATCTATACCAAGAATAGCTTTTTCTAATTTTATAAATAATACAGAGGTTATATATAATGATAATAAAATTATCATTAATAAAAATAATTATATGAATTATGCACTTGAAAAAACATTAGATGGTAGTGGCTCTGGAATTGGTAATGATAAATGGAAAGGATTTTTATTTGTATCTATAAAGGATGGGCAACAAGCTACTATAGAGACACATAAAAACAAGTCAATAACATTATTTAATCCTGCATGCGAGTATGCTAATAAAGAAGTAAGTATAGATATTGATTTGACATTATCTTATTTTGCTATGTGTAGTATAGATTATACTAATTTACCAAAAGATAAAAAGAATTTACATATTAATTTATTAACAAAATTAGAAGAAATTTTAAAAAATATTGAGTACGAATTGAATAATAAAAAAATTTCTTTATTTCAGTATTGTAATATGCATCCTTCATTGGCAATAAGCAAAAATAAACTCATTGATCCAATACAAATGAAGGAGATATCAATATCAAATTTTGATGTTGCTTCTATAGCAAATCCTGAGAGTATTGATATAACACATAATGAAGCAGTTAATAAAGAATTATACTATTGGGATAGTGAAAGAAAATGTATTTTGTCACCAGCCAGACCAACAAATTTGTTTTGGTCATATCATCTTTCAAATATGATGCAACAGAATTTTAGTTTAAGTGATTATATAAAACACGAAGAAGAAATTTATAAAAAACGACAAGAATTTAGAAAAAATTTTGATTTTACAGAAGATATTTAAAAACAAGGAGTAATTATGAAAAAAATAAATGAAATTAAGAAATTACTGCCAAATAATATTGAAGAGAGTTTATTAATTTCTGCTATTTTTGATGTTAGTCGAAAATATGATAATTTGTTTATAAAGGAATTAAAGAAAATAAAAAAAGAAATAGGTATTACTATAGATTCTATTGAACGAAATAAATTAAGAAAAGCTTATTATTATTCTTTACCTAACAAATATAATTTAAAATTTTCATATAATGATACACAGCTATCTGAAGTACTAGATGATTTTATAGCACGATTAAAAACATATGATTCAAATACTATTATTACATCTTTAGAAAAAAGAATTGAAGATGTTGGTAGCAATAGAATAAATAATAATACAAAAGATTGGTTAAATATATATACAAAAAAAAGAAAAAAATGGGATTATTCATTACTGATTTTTAAAATTAATCAGGAATTGTTTTCAAAATTAAATTACTCATTTGATAAATTGACTAGTTTTATTTCGAATACATATGACAAATTAGAAAATTACAGATATTTAACAATCATTTTTGAAGATAATCTATTTAATAAAAATGGAAAAGATATAACATGGCAAGTAATTTATAAGTTAAGTGTATTTTCTGAAAATTTTATACAATTTAATGGAAAATTTTTTCCATTTCATAAGGAAAAACAGATAGAAAGATTGTCTAAATTTTTAAAAGAAAGAAATATAGATGATTCTGAAAAATTATCACTTGATTTTTATAAGAATATATCATGTGGATTTAAGTTTGAAGATTGTTACTTAAGTGATGATCTTAGTAAAAAAATACTTGTTTTGAAAAAAATTGAATTAGATGAAAGCAATGTTCCATGCCCTTCATGTATGACAACAATTCAACAAGGAAATTCATATCCAGAAATTTTTTTGAGAAGTTGGGAATGCAAAAATCCAAAATGTCCTGATCGAAGCAAATCGGGTAGGGGAAAAAGATTTGATGAATATGGTGTATATAGATATTTTAAATTATCAGAAGGTAATTTAAATAACATAATAAGTGATGAATTATATAAAAACTGGCATAGGGATATATTTGATAGTAACTTGGATTATGTTGAATATTTAATTAAGGCATATTCATGGAATTTAGAAAATATATGTCTTGTTAATTTTGATAATTATGGAAATGAATTTAATAGGAATATTATAATTGACAATAATTTAAACCTATTTAAGCAATCGAAAATGAAATATAGTAATTTACCAATTTATAAATTGTTTAAATCTTTATCAAAACAGATGAATATTAATAGTATTTGTGGTGATAAAAAATTAAAACAAAATCTTGAGATTTTCAATGAAAATTCATCAATTTATCTAAAAAATATAAGGAAAAATCAAATTGGTACTGCCATTACATCGCCTCCATATTACAATGCTAGAGAATATTCTCAATGGGATAATTTAATTATGTACTTAATTGATATGATGATTAATGCTAATTCTGTATATTCATCATTAGTTAATAATTCTTATTATTTATATAATATTGGTGATATTGTTTCAGAAGATAATATTTATATTAATTCAAAAATGTCTAAACATAGAATACAGTTGGGTTTTTTATCTTGTATGTTATTTGAAATATTGGGATTTAATTTATGTGGTAATATTGTTTGGGATAAAGGTGAAGTTCAATCAAAGAGAAACTCAACTATTAATTTATTTAGTGGATATATTAAACCAGTAAATTGTTATGAGCACATGTTTGTTTTTAATAAAGGAAACGATAAAAGTGACAATAGTAAGATCGTAAGAATTAGTCCGGTAATAAAAATTAATAGTAAAGGTGAAAATACTTATAAACATACTGCACCATATCCATTGGAATTGGTTTCTCAAATAAAACCTTTTGCTTGCAAAGACAAGTATATATTGGACCCTTTTTTAGGAAGTGGAACCACTTTAGTTTGGTGCAGAAATAATGACTACAAAGGAATTGGGTTTGAACTTAACAAAAATTATTTTGATTTGTGCTATAAAAATATATTTAATAATAATTAATGTTTTTTTATAATAGATGACAGTTTATGTTTACTATTAAAAACTATTTTTATAAACTGTTGTTATTTAACTTATTATTTAGTATAATGGTAGTAGAAAAGGAGTGAAAAAAATGAAAAAAACTTTAGTTTTAGGAATAGGAGCTTTACTACTATTTACTGGATGTGGAAGCAATAAAGTAGTTTGTACACAAACAACAGAAGAAGATGGCAAAAAAATGGAATTACAAGTAACTGCCAATATGAAAGATAACAAGGTAAGTACAGTAGATGCTACAATTAAATTTGAGGATGATACAACAGCTTCACAATATTGCGGTTTAATGCAACTATTTAATTCATTTGCTGAGGATGAATCAAAAAAAATAGATGTAAAATGCTCTGGAAAAAGCATAACAATTAAAAATTATGATTCTGTATTAGCTTCATCAGATTCAGAAAATAAAATAACTGGACTTACAAAAGACGAATTTATTCAAAAAATGACTTCTGAAGATGAAAATGTAAAATGTAAATAAAAATAAAATTGAACTTAAAAGCTATTTTTAGTTCAATTTTTTTATTGAAAATCAAAAAAATATATGTTATATTTTAGATGAAATATGACTAGCAGGTGAAAAAATGAATTTAATACTTAATTTTATATTTATATTTTACATTGGGAGTACAATAGGATGGGTAGTAGAACTAATTTTTAGAAGAATAGTCCATGGAAAATGGGTAAATCCAGGATTCTTAATAGGCCCTTACTTACCAATATATGGATTTGGATTATGTGCACTTACAGGTATATATTTGATGTTTTACAATCTAAAATTACCAAGTATAATAATAATATTGTTGATGGGAGCTTCTATGACATTAATCGAATTAATAGGTGGATTATCATTTGTAAATAAACCTGTTAAATTATGGGATTATAGTAATAGATGGGGAAATTACAAAGGAATTATTTGCCCTTTATTTTCACTTATATGGACAATTATAGGTGCAATATATTATTATTTTATAGCAGGTTTTATTATAGAAAAAATAGAATGGTTTCATAATAATATGTCATTTTCATTCATACTTGGTTTTTTTAGTGGAATAATAATAATTGATTATATATATTCTACAAAAATGTTATCTAAAATTAAGAAATATGCCAAGGAAAATAATATAGAAATAAAGTATGAAGAATTAAAATGTCAAATTAGAGAATTGCAAGAAAAGAGAAAAGAAAAATATTCATTTGTTTTTGCTTTTAAACCATCTATGGATTTAAAAAAATATATAAATAAAAACAACAAAAAATAGATTACAAATGATGTGAATCCCATTTTGGAGATACAAATAAAA
>ULOI01016253.1_pt1 | contig 32859 bp, 34 predicted proteins | sample 1952231 | NCBI WGS metagenome assembly ULOI01 (sample SAMEA4835593, study PRJEB28245) | human gut metagenome | biome: gut microbiome; material: fecal sample | place: Denmark | collected 2008
TAAAGATTTAAATGTCGATGTGGCGGAATGGTAGACGTGCACGTTTGAGGGGCGTGTGGAGTAATCCGTGGGGGTTCAAGTCCCCCCATCGACATTTTTTTCATGTTTAGCTTACTATACAATCTAAATCAAAAATTCTTTTGGATACTCAACTTCTGCATTAACAAATAATGTTTTACTTTGAAGATTTATAGCCATAAAATATTCCTTCGGTACATCAAAAGGACATATAATATTAAACTCAATTGAAGGTTTATATCCGAAACGTGAATAATATTTCGGATTGCCCAATAAAATTGAATACTCAAAACCCATTGCCATTGCTATTTGATGCCCTGTTTTAATTAATAAACTGCCAATACCCTGGTTTTGGAACTCCGATGCAACTGCCAAAGGTGCCAATGCAAGTTGTGTCGTTTCAGCTACCTTAAGCTTAGTAAACAATATGTGACCAACAATTTCCTTATCTGATACCGCAACTAAAGAAAGTTCAGGAATGAATGCTTCACTTTTTCTTAATCTTTCAACAAGATTATGTTCATCGCCATCAGAATGTTCAGCATTTTTGAAAGTTTTTTTTATCAAGTTATAAACATCTGATCTGTCTTTTTCTGTTTCTTGCCGAATTATTACATCTTTCATAAATAATCCTTTCCACTTAATAATATTACTATAAAGAAGAAATATTAAAGCTATAAGCATAAGTTGTCGTTACAGGTATTTTATGATACATTCTTTTTAGCAAAAGGTTACAGAGCCGCAACTGATATGTATTATGAATAAAAATGAATTAATAAAACGTTGTTTAAGATTTGAAGATGCTGTAGAAACTTATCCGTTTAAGGATAAGACTTATGATGAATATGCAGTACTAAGGCATAAAAGTAACGGAAAATGGTTCGGACTGGTATTTTATCTTGAAGACAAATTATGCATAAATTTAAAATGCAATCCTGTTGAATCTGCAATTCTTAGAGATGAATATGAATTTATTACACCTGCGTGGCACATGAACAAAGCACACTGGATAAAAGTTGATGCTGACAAATGCCCTTTAGATTTGCTTGATGCTCTGATTGAAGCAAGTTTTAATTTGACAGCCCACAAAAGAAAGATAAAATAATTTGAATTTACGTTTTTACATGTAATAATTATGGTATGTTAGACAAAATTATAATAAAGGGTGCAAAAGAACATAATTTAAAAGATGTATCTCTTGATTTACCCAAGAATGAATTAATAGTTTTTACAGGAGTATCAGGCTCAGGAAAATCTTCTCTTGCATTTGACACTATTTTTGCGGAAGGACAAAGACGTTATATTGAAAGCCTTTCAACTTATGCAAGACAGTTTTTGGGTCAGATGGATAAACCGAATGTCGAATACATTGACGGACTTTCTCCGGCTATTTCGATTGACCAGAAATCAACAAGCAACAATCCTCGTTCTACTGTCGGCACAGTAACTGAAATTTATGATTATTTGAGGCTTTTGTATGCACGTGTCGGCACACCTTATTGTCCGGAATGCGGTGAGGAGATTAAGCCGCAAACTATTGATGAAATTGTTAACAATATTATGAAACTTGGCGAGGGGACTAAAATCCAAATTTTAGCGCCTGTTGTCCGTGGTAAAAAAGGCGAATTTCAGTCCGTACTTGAAGAACTTCGTCAGGAAGGCTTTGTGCGTGCAAAAATTGACGGAGAAGTTTATAATCTTGATGAGGATGAGATTGAGCTTGCGAAAACCAAAAAACATGATATATCGGTTGTAGTTGACAGAATTGTCGTAAAAGAAACTGCACGTTCACGTATTGCAGACAGCACACAGATTGCGCTTAAAAAAGCTGACGGTATTGCTGTAGTTGATATAGTTGGTGACAGAGAAGTCATTTTCAGTGAGAAACTTGCCTGTCCTAAGTGTAATTTGAGTTTTGAAGAGCTTGCTCCGAGAATTTTTTCATTTAATGCACCATACGGAGCTTGTGAACGATGTTCCGGTCTTGGAGCTGATTTTATTATTGATCCTGATCTGGTTGTTCCTGACAGAAAGAAATCATTGAAAGACGGAGCAATTTATCCATGGTCAAAAACTTCAACTTCATATTATGATGATGTGTTAAAATCCGTGTGTACTCATTACGGAATTGATATGGATAAGCCTTTTGAAAATTTATCGGAAAAAGAACAAAAGATAATTTTATATGGCGGTGACGATATTCTTCCTTTTAGAGTAATGCGTTTCGGTACTCACAGATACGAAACAAAGTATCACAAATTTGAAGGTGTTATTCCGTTTTTGGAAAAAAGGTACAATGATTCCGGCGGTGAATACTGGCGTGAAGAGATTGAAAAATATATGGTTACAACTCCCTGTCCGGCATGCGGCGGTGCAAGACTGAAACCTTTCCCTCTTGCAGTGAGAATTAAAGGGAAAAATATTTATGAATTCACATTGATGTCAATTGATGAAGCACTGGATTTTGTTGATGAGTTATATTTGGAACTCGGTGAATTTCAGATGCATATTGCAAAACAAATTCTTGATGAAATCAGAGCACGCTTGAAGTTCATGAAAGATGTGGGATTAAACTATTTGAACCTTGCACGCATGGCAGGAACATTATCAGGCGGAGAAGCTCAGCGTATCAGGCTTGCAACTCAAATCGGAAGCGGATTATCAGGGGTTTTATATGTTCTTGACGAACCTTCAATAGGACTTCACCAGCGGGATAATGACAGGTTGATTAAAACGCTGATAAAACTTCGTAATCTTGGTAATACATTGATTGTTGTTGAGCATGATGAAGATACTATAAGAAATGCCGACTACATTGTTGATATCGGTCCAAAGGCTGGTATTAACGGCGGAAAAGTTATAGCATCAGGAACCGTTGATGATATTGTTAAAGCTAAAAATTCAATCACAGGCAAATATCTTAGCGGAGAAAAATATATTCCTATCCCTGACAAAATCAGAGAGGGTAATGGTAAGTTTCTGCATGTTAAAAATGCACACCTGAATAACCTTAAGAATATTGATGTTGATATTCCGCTCGGGAAAATTGTATGTCTTACAGGAGTTTCAGGCTCCGGCAAGTCAAGCTTAATGCAGGATTTAATATATGAATATGCAATTCACAAATTGAGAGGGAATAAGCCAAAACCTCAAGGGGTGGATGAAATTACTGGTTTTGAAAATATTGATAAAATTATTGATATTGACCAATCTCCTATTGGCAGAACTCCTCGTTCTAACCCCGCAACGTATACTGATTTGTTTACTCATATCAGAGAATTATATTCAAAAACAAATGAAGCAAAATTACGGGGATATAAACCCGGAAGGTTCAGTTTTAATGTTAAGGGCGGAAGATGCGAAGCCTGCAAAGGTGACGGTCTGCTTAAGATTGAAATGAACTTCTTATCTGATGTATATGTTAAGTGTGATGTTTGCAAAGGAAAACGCTATAACCGTGAAACTCTTGAAGTTAAGTATAAAGGCAAAACAATTTCAGATGTTCTTGATATGAGTGTAAAAGAGGCTCTTGAGTTCTTTGACAGTATACCGTCTATTAAAAATAAACTTCAAACATTAAATGATGTCGGGCTGGATTATATTAAACTCGGTCAAAGTGCGACAACGCTTTCAGGAGGCGAAGCACAGCGTATCAAACTTGCATCCGAACTCAACAAGCGTGCAACAGGCAAGACATTATATCTTTTGGATGAACCTTCAGTCGGTCTTCACTGGTATGATTTGGACAAACTTATTAAAATATTACAGCAGCTTGCCGATCAGGGAAATACAATTCTGGTAATTGAACACAATCTTGATTTTATAAAAATTGCCGACCACATAATAGATTTGGGACCCGAAGGCGGAACCGGCGGAGGAACTGTTGTTGCACAGGGAACTCCAAAAGAAATTGCGAAAAATAAAAAATCTTATACAGGTCAGTATTTGAAACCTATATTCTATTGATGCAAGATTTGCATTATGATATAATTTTATAAAATCAGGAGAATAATAATGAAAAAGTTTTTTGTATTTCTTGCAATGTTAATGTTTAGCTCGCCTGTTTTGGCAAAATCTATTCCTGTAGAAGCTTTAAATGATTTTTCTACGGAAAATCCTCCAAAAACAATGGATGTGAAAATCCTGTCTGAGATTGTTCTTGATGAAACAATTACCCTTTCACAAGGGGATATTGTTCATGGTCAAATTACAGATATTTCTGATCCCAAAAGGTTAAAAAGGGATGCTTCTTTTACATTTGTGCCTCTTTATTACACTAATGCCAATAAAGGTGTTATTCGTATAAATGGTTACTTCCCTGCAAAATATACTACAAAACTCAACAAGGGCGAACTTGCAAAATCCGCTGCTCTGGGTGTTGGAAGTATATTTGTAAAAGGATTGTCGGTAGGATATTCTGCAGTTGAAGGTGCTGTCAAAAATGAGGACGATAATCGTATAAAATCAGGTGCAAAAGCTGCTTATGAAAGCTCACCGTTTTCATATGTGGAAAAAGGCAGCGAAGTAGTAATTACTAAAGGACAAAATTTTTATTTGAACTTTAAACAGAAAGAAGAAGCTGAAGAACCTAATTATGAGTATACTCCGATTGGCAAAACTGATATATAAGCCTTATATAATTGACGATTGCCTAAAAATATGTTAGAATTTATCTTACGAAGGAGAATATATATGAAGAAGTTACTTTCAATTTTATCTGTAATATTTGCGTTTACTGTGTCGCCTGCTCTCGCTAAAACAGCACCTGTTGAGATTTTGCAGGACTTTTCGGTAAATAACCCGTCTGAAACATTATTAATAAAAGTTTTATCAAATGTTAAGCTTAACAAAGACGTTATGTTATTTGAAGGCTTTTATGTACTGGGACAGATAAACAAAGTAGCAAACTCCTCTTTCGTTTTTATTCCCGTAAAATATCAAAACTTCCATAACGAAGTTTACGATATCAACGGTAATTACCCCGCAAAAATAGAAAAAGTTTTGGAAGGTAATCCTCAAAACGGGGTTGTGCCTAAAAACAGCAAAATGCTATTTGATTTTGTTATAGCAGATGAATATGCAGAAAAAGAAGCTGTTAACAGTCAGCCTGTTCAAACTCCTGAAGGCGGTGTTGCGCCGGTAGTTAACAAGACAAAATATGTTATCTATGATGATACTATTCCGCAAACTATGAAGAATTTCCCGGGGATTAAGCTGAATTCATTCGATAACGGAAGCAATTTCAATATCCCTAAAAAGTTAATTATTGAAGCTGATAAAAAAGATAGTAATATCAATTCTTTAAAATTCAATAATTAATAATAAGATTTGCACAATTATATACTGAATATAAGTTAAATTATATTCAGTATTTTTTGTGTTATAAATTGTCTGACTATACTTCTACTGCAACTTTTAATTTGCCGTTGCCTTCAAGGATTATTTCTGTATCTCTGCCGTTTTCTGAGATTACAAGGCGTGTTTTTCTTGTGTTATTTTCTATGAAATTTGAAATTTCTTTAACTTTCAAATCGTTCATGCGATTATCCTTTCAAAGTTTGTATTTTATATAATAACAGATTTTTAAGGAATTTCAACCCTAATGTTGTAATATGTTGCAAAAACATATATAATAATAAAATAATCGAAAGGAGTAATAGTATATGAAAAGAATTAGTCACATCGGGGGGGGGGCAACCGTTTAAGCTCCTATAGCATTTATTCAGCAGTTGTAAATCCGCACTCAATAGTATCCTGCCTCGTACGGCTTATTAAACTCGCCTGCGATGTAAGCAAAGAATATGGCTTATTAAGTTCATTAGCTGGATTGCTTCGGCTAAAGCCTTGCAATGACATTAATTTATGTGGAAATCTGCTTTACCACCGGTTGCAAAAGTTGGAGAACATTGCAGAGTTTTACCCGCATGGAGACCGGCTTCGCCGGGCGTTTACACTTGCAGAAGTGTTAATTATTCTCGGCATTATAGGTATTATTGCATCTATGGTTTTGCCGAATGCTATACAAAATGTTCAGGATTTTACATTTAGAAATCAATGGAAAAAGGCATATTCAGACTTTTCAACAGCTGCATTAAAAATGGCTGATGACTATCAGGTTGATACATTTAAGGAAGTTTTAGAAATAGAAGCTCCAAATTATGGTGAAGTTCCCACGATTTTACAAATTACTGTTCCAAATGTTATGCGAAAATATTTCAAATTAATTGCATATGATTCTAATAGTAATGGTAATTGGGGATGCTGGTCCGGACATAAAGGCTCAAGTGGCGGGATGATAGGTAACGCAGGATCTTCATCCAACGGAATTAATTATAAATATTTGAATGGTACCGATGCCGGTTACTGGGTATTTGGTTATCACCCTACTGCTTGTTTTGTTGTTGCTGATTATGTATTTGGTGTAGATACAAATACTAGTAATTACGGAAGATTTTCAATAGACGTAAATGGTTCAAAACCGCCAAATGTAGTGGGCAGAGATGTTTTTGTAATAAATATAAACAATTTGCGTAAACCTGTTGCAGGAGGAGGAAAAGGGTTTTTCGATGCAAGTTCTTATGCCTGTAAGAAAGATGCTCAATACGGCGGCCCTGCTTGCTCAAATGATTATTTATTAAAATAAATGTATATTGCAAAAAAGCCGCTTTATAAAATAAGCGGCTTTTTTAAATATTTTTTATTAGATTAACCTTTGATTTGGTTCATAACTTCGTCAGCGAAGTTTTCCTGGCGCTTTTCAAGACCTTCACCAAGCATAAATCTTGTGAAAGCTTTAACGGTAATTTTACCATCAATCAATTGACCAACTGTAATGTCAGGGTTTTTGATGAATGGTTGTTCTAAAAGAACTTTTCCTGCCATAAGTTTATTTACTCTGCCTTCAACAATTTTAGCTCTGATTTGTTCAGGTTTTTTCAATAAATCTTCTTTACCCATTTCAACTTCAGTTTCGTGATCAATTACAGATTGAGGGATTTCTTCTCTTGTAATGAATTCGGGAGCTGAAGATGCGATGTGTAAGCAAATATCGTTCATTAATTCTTCATCTTTTTTGTCGGTTTGAATTAATACGCCGATTTTGCCGTTGTGAATGTAAGAAGCTGTTGTTCCTTCATAACGTACAAATCTTCTGAACGTAATTTTTTCACCGATAGAAGCGATTTTTTCTTTGATAAGTTCTGAAATAACTTTACCGCATTCAGGGCAAGTTGAAGCTAATAAAGCATCAACATCAGCCGGATTTGATTTAGCAACAAATTCAGCTAAGTTTGATGTTAATTCTTTGAATTCTTCGTTTTTAGCTACGAAGTCTGTTTCACAGTTAACTTCGACCATAGCACCGCAATCGTCTTGAACAGATGCAGCGATAAGACCTTCAGCAGCAATTCTGCCCATTTTTTTATCAGCTGAAGCCATGCCTTTTTGGCGAAGTACTTCCATAGCTTTTTCCATATCTCCGTCAGTTTCAACAAGAGCTTTTTTAGCATCCATCATACCAGCGCCTGTTTTATCACGAAGTTCTTTAACCATTTGAGCTGTAATGTTCATTATAATTCTCTCCTTTTTAATAGTGAAGAGTGAAGAGGGAGGAGTGAGAATTTTTCTCAGCCTCCTTCACTCAAACTTAATTAATTATGCTTTAACTTCTTCTGCACTAACGCCTGCATCTTCAGGTTTAATTTCTTCGATTTTCTTAGCGTTAGCATTTGTTTCTCTAAGTTGTTTTCCTTCTAAAACAGCATCAGCCAATTTAGATGAAATTAATTTAATAGAACGGATAGCATCATCATTACCCGGGATAATGAAGTCAATTCCGTCAGGATCTGCGTTTGTATCAGCTAAGCAGATAACAGGAATGTTTAATTTGTTAGCTTCTTTAATAGCAATATCTTCTTTCTTTTGGTCAACGATGAAGATTAAGTCAGGTAATCCTCTCATATCTTTGATACCGCCTAAAGTTTTGCTTAATTTGCCTAATTCTCTGTTCAATTTAGCGATTTCTTTTTTAGGTAGTTTGTCAACGTGACCTGAGTTAATGAAGTCTTCCATTTCTCTAAGTTTGTTAACACGTCCTCTGATTGTTTCGAAGTTAGTAAGCATACCGCCTAACCATCTTCTGTTGATGTAGTAAGCACCTGCTCTTGTTGCTTCTTCTGCAACAACTTCAGCTGCTTGTTTTTTTGTTCCTACAAACAAGATATTTTTATTTTTAGCTGCGTATTCTCTTACTGTAGCATAAGCTGCATCCAGTAATTCAGTTGTTTTACGCAAGTCTAATACATAAATACCGTTTCTTGCACCGTAGATATACGGTTTCATTTTAGGGTTCCATCTTTGAGTTTGGTGTCCGAAGTGTACACCTGCTTCTAAAAGTTCAATCATAGATGCTGCTGGCATCGGTTTTCTCCTTTTTTTTACTTGTTGTACTACGGGATACGCTGTCTCATCTGTGAGTTTTGCTGAATTTAGGGGCTGTCCTTTCTGCCCGCTCCCAGACTAGGGCAAAGCCTATCAGACCAGTGTAACCACTTATATAATAATACAAACATGCTATGATGCAAATTTAATATATAGTTTTATTACATTCTGTTTCGACTTTCGCTGCGCTCATACCTCTGCTCGCAGCATAAAAAAAACGGACTTTCTAAAAAATAGATTGTCCGGTATTTCATTTTCTGAAACAAAAAGGATTTACATTAATTTACTGTATATAAAAAAAACTAGTATTCAATGCCTTGTCTTGCCATTACACCCATATCAAAGTAGTGTTTGATAGGTTTCATTTCAGTTACAAGATGAGCCATTGCTTTTAATTCAGGGTGTGCATAACGTCCTGTTAAAACAATTTCAAGGTTTTCAGGTTTGTGTAATAAAACATCTTTAACATCACTGACTTTAATCATATTCATTGATGTACAAATATTAATTTCATCAAGAATGATTAATTGGTATTCACCTGAATTGATAGCTTTCTTTGCAAATTCCCAGCCTTTTTTAGCTTCTTTATAATCTTCCATACAAACGTTATGTGAGTAACAAACTCTGTCCATACCGTATTGTACAACATCAAGGTTAGGAAGGAATTTGGAGGATGAAACTATTTCACCGTAAGAAGTTGCACTGTCGCCTTTTGTAAATTGGATGATAAGAACTTTCCAGCCGTGTCCCAGTGCTCTGAGAGCCAAACCTAATGATGCTGTGGTTTTGCCTTTACCGTCTCCTGTGTAAATTTGTATATAACCATGTTCTAACACGACTCACTACCTCCAATAAACTATAATAGGTTCCTCTATCCTTATTTTAACGAACTATTCCCACTGTTTAATCGTTCAATAGATGGATAAATTTCTAGAGCTAAAGATGGATAAATGTATCTATCCCCGCTCCCAAGATTTTGTATATTCATCATAAAATAAAACTAAAAAAAAAGAACGTTTTTGAAACACTTCATGCCAATCTTTTTACAATTAATTTTTTTGAAAATCCATAGATTGAGATTTGATAATCATTTGGTGACAAAAATTATTTTTTGAAAAAATTTACAATAATTTTGTAAACTAAATGCAACAAAGTCTTGCAATATTTTAAATATGTCTTGGCATGCTTGTTTGCAGCTTTTTATAATTATGAATATTGTTAATATTTACATTTGATTTTTTTATTAACAAAACGGGCATAATAAAAATAGAAATGTCGACCTGAATGCTTGATTTTATTCATGTTTGGCATGTTAACTTTTGTAACGAAAGAGGATATTTGTGAAATCAACTGATTTTAAAAGTTTTTATATTATTAGAGATATAAAAGAGAGATGAGCACATGAGTGTAAACAAACCTGGATTACCAAAACTGAATTTGAAATCCAATACGCAGGCTTCATTTAAGTCTGCACTCTCAAGTAAGCTTGCTACAACTCAAAGAAGTTCGGTAAGCTACGGTATCTTTGCGCAGCGCTCAGACAGAAGTAAGATTTATAATCCAAAAGCATACTTAAGTGATTCTACAAGTGCGACAAGACATGCTTTACTTGATAACAGAGTAAAAGTATTTAATAATAATGTAGCTTCATCATGTAATCACACTTCATCAACAGATAATTCTAATAAATATGCAGCTGCTTTAATGGCTATGAACATGTTATCTCAAACTATTTCACCGCTTATTAACTCTAAAGCTGATGCGAAAGGTGATGTCAAAACTAATTCAAAATCTTCTGCCGAGGGAGCAATAGGAGAACTTGCAAATGCCAAGAATTCTGCTGAAATCCAAAAAGGTTTGGAAAAACTTGATACAGAGATAAAAGGTTGTGATACTGATATTACGGATGCGGGTAAAGAAATTGACAGTGCAACTAAAACCAAAACTGAGGCTGAAACTGCATTGAAGAATGCAGAAACAGGAATAGAAACCGAAAAACAAAATATTCAAAAACAGTCAGGTACTATAACTAAACTTCAAAGTAGTATTCAAACTGATAAAATGACATTAAGCGCTTTGAAATCACAGTTAAGCACTTCCGGAGAGCTTGCTAAAGTGTCTCTAGAACATCAAATAAGCGAACTTGAAACTAAAATTAATCAGGAAGAAAAACAGCTTAAAGATGCTGAAGCATCTAAAAAAGCTTCTGAAGATAAAATTAAAAATGAACTTGAACCTGAAAAAGATAAGCAAACCAAAACAATTGAATCCTGCAAACAGGATATAGAAAAAGCTGAGGCTAAGAAAAAAGAAGCGACAAGCAAAAAAGAAAAACTTGAAGCTTCAAAAGGCAAGTATGAAAAGAAATTAACAGATGCACAGAATAAAGAAACAAAACAACTGGCTTCTTTACATACGGAACTGGCAAATTATGCTAAAGAATTCCAGAGTGAATCAAATACTGATAAGAAAAATAAAATCTCGGAAAAATATGTAGCAAAAGCAAAAGTATATAATGATCTGGTTAAAAATACATCAGTGTCAGGTTATACCGAAGTCGCACTTGATTTAGCTTCTTAGTGAGATAACATATTGTTACAAACAGCTTTACTTTTATAATTCATTAATTTATAATAATTTCATAGACAGTATTGTCACAGAAAAAAGAACGGGAACCCCCGTTCTTTTTTATCTGATAGGGGCAGAAAGGGCAGGTTTTATTTATGAAACAGGAAATTAACAGACATGAAGTCTTAGAAAAAATTACACCGTTAATAGAAAATACAGCCATGCGTTTTGGTTATATTCCCATAGAGATTGAGTTTGTTAAAGAAAATCATCGCTGGTTTTTGAGAATATATTTATACTCAAAAGAAAAAGACGTTACTCTTGATGACTGTGAAAATGTTACAAGAAGCCTTTCTGATTTTCTTGATGAGCTTATTCCTGTGAAATACTATATGGAAGTGTCTTCTCCCGGATTGGAAAGAAAATTCAAATCAGAGAAAGAATTTGTTTATTTTCAGGGAAGAAGAATAAGCTTAAAATTAAAACAGCCTTTGGAAGGTGAAGAAGAAAAGATTTTTAAAGGTGAAATTCTTGATTTTGACGAAGTAAACGGACTGAAATTTTTCCGCTTTGATGACGGTCAGGAATTACAAATACCTAAAAACAACATACAATCTGCAAAATTATATATAGATTAATAAATGAAAGGATAAGAAAATGATTAAAATAGGAACAGCACTGTTTGAAGCTTGTGAAGAATTGGAAAGAGAAAGAGGCATATCTAAAGATGTATTAATTGCTTCTCTTTGTGATGCTATGGTTGCAGCTTACAAAAAACATATGCATATAAAAGAAGCTACAAATATTGAAGCAATTTTAGATGAACAATCAGGAGAAATCGGTGTTTTCAGAACTAAACTTGTTGTAGATGAGGTTGAAGATGAAGATACTCAAATTACGCTTTCTGATGCTCAGGAAATCGTTGAAGATGTTGAAGTCGGCGATGAAATTAAAATCGAAGTTACTCCTGATCAGTTCGGACGTATTGCTGCTCAATCTGCCAAACAGGTTATTACACAGAGAATAAGAGAAGCTGAAAGAAATCTTGTTCTTCAAGAGTTTATTGATAAAAAAGGCACTTTGACAACAGGTATTATTCAAAGAGTTGAAAACCGCAATGTTATTGTAAATATCGGTAAAACTGATGCTATAATGCCTCAAAAAGAACAAATTCCGGGTGAATACTATAAACCGGGAAACAGAATAAGAGTATTTGTTCTTAACGTTAAAGAAACTACAAGATTACCTCAAGTAATTGTTTCTCATGCTCATGCAGAAATCGTTAGAGAATTGTTTGAACTTGAAGTTCCTGAAATTGAAGACGGAATTGTTGAAATTAAATCGATTTCACGTGAAGCAGGTTACAGAACAAAAATCGCTGTTTGGTCAAATGATCCGGAAGTTGATTCTGTAGGTGCTTGTATCGGACCTCGTGGCTCAAGAATTCAAACTATTGTTTCTGAATTGAAAAACGAAAAAATTGATATTGTCAGATATTCGGAAGATCCTGTTGAGTATATCGTAAACGCATTATCACCTTCAAGAGTTGTGTCTGTTGATATTCTTGCAGATGACGAATACTCTCATGAAGCAATGGTTGTTGTTCCTGATGACCAGCTAAGCCTTGCTATCGGACGTGAAGGTCAAAACGTAAGACTGGCTCACAAATTGACAGGATGGAAAATAGACATTAAGAGTGTTTCTCAAATGGAAAAAGCCGAAGCTGCTAACTTCCGCAATTATGACGAAGCTGCGGAAGATGTTGAAGAAATTGAAATTCAAGATGAACTTCAGGAAGAAATCGAAGAAGAAATGAACCAACAAGTTGTTGATGAAGAAGATTTCCAAGAAGAAACCGCATCAGACGAAGAAATTTCAGAAGACGAAGAAGCATAGTCGCCGGAAATATAAATTCATTAAAAAAGGGTAATTTTTCAATTACCCTTTTTTATTTTTTATATTGAACATTCACTTAAAAGGTTCATAAGTGTAAACTGTGCATCACCGACAGGCTCAAACATATATGAAATTAATAAAAATAAAACCATTTTTTTGTTAAAATCTCTTCCCTGTAATTTTAAATGTCTTATTTTCAGCTCATTAACCATGAAATCAAGCTCATCGGTTGATAACATAACATTGTGTTTTGTTTTTTCCTGAATACTCTGTTCAATTCTCGGACATTGAAAATCTACATCAAAGTCTTCCGAGTCTGTGTACTCAGCCTTTTCGATAGCGGTATAATGTTTTGCCGCAAACGGACAGTTAGGCAGACATGTCTGGTTCAGTAATATTTCTATTCTCGTAAGGTCATTTATAAGATGTGCTTCATCTTTCAATTTGTATTTCACATATTCCGGTCTTGCTACAACTCTGTCAAATTTATCCAGCATTCTGTTATAAAAATCCGCTTCCCTGTCATCAGGACTTTCAAGCTCGAAATAAGGCTTAATAACCGAACAAGTGCAGTAAGCATCAGGATATAATTTCTTTATATAATTATGCAATAAATCTGATGATACAATAAATTGGCACTTAAGCTTTACGGCAGTATCAAGAATTTCATTACAGAATTTGTCATTTAAATCTTCTTCCGTTATATGGTAGTTTGAAAATGTAAATGCAGGTGTAATCCCTTGTTCTCTGACTTTTGTCAGATAATTTACCGTTGATTCGATGTCGTAATTTTTTATTCTTGAAGGTCTGCCGCCGCTCCATTTGCATCGAAACGTACCGAAATTAATGAAATTATATGTTTCATTCAAATCTTTATAGCATTTAATAATATTATTGGTCAAATCATCATTCTTGTTAAACAGCAACGGTAAAGACCAAACAGCATCAGGATATCTCAGAATACTCATTTTATCTCCTTTTCTAACTCTAACGCATCAAACGAAAGTTCTATAGAACGGTTGTCATTATAAAAATCTTCAAAGCATTTGCGTTCAGGACATCCGCCGCACAAATCAGGCTCATCAAACCATTTAGAACCGGGTTCAAGGATGATTTTCCCCATAGAGTAACCGTTAACGCTGTCAGGATACTTATCTGTTAAGTATTCTCCGTATTCAACGGATGCATTCCTTTGTTCGTCCGTTAAGTTTGGAATGTCTGCAAATGACAGATCGCACATTACTTTTAATTCGTTCATATATCCTAAAATATCTTCAAGCTCCTGATTTGAATAATAAAAAGTTTTGTGTTTTTTTCTTAAATTTTCATCTGCAAATTCAGGCGATATTAGAAGAACGGAATTGGCTGCACAGCTATCTTTAAATGTTTTTATAAAATCTTTTTGGGGAAGTCCGAAACATTCAAAGGTTATATTTAATTTTTCATCAAAGTGTTCTGAAAGATAATTAAACAGCTCAATCTGTTTTTCCTGATTAAAAGGTGTTGGATCAAATGCAAAGTGGAAGTTTTTTACATTAAATTTTTGTTTGAGAATTTTCATGTCTTCAACGATGGTTTTTGCGGAACGTCTGGAAATACGGTTTCTTCCTGTGATTTTCTCAACGTTTTTAAACCCGCCTCCGCACCACGAGCAATTCCCGTAACATCCACGCCCTATGCATACACCATGAATAGTGGAGGAGCCTGTCAGTTCTCCGGCTTTGCACAGATTAAGCATATAACCGGTTTTAAAATAACTGTCAAAATGTTTTAAGTAATCAAATCCGACAAAATTAAATTTGTCCAAATCTTCATCAGATGCAACATAATTTTTTTTGTTCATAATAATATCTTTACCGTTACGCCAGCAAAGATTAGGAATGCCGGATAAATCAGTCTTTCCTGCAAAAACATCTTTCGCAAGTTCTGCAATAGGAATTTCTCCCTCCCCTTTAATTATTGCATCTATATAAGTGTATTTTTCAAGTATTTCTTTTGCGAAAAATGATGCCGTAAAACCGCCCAGCGAAATGTATACATCAGGATTTTCTTTTTTTATAGATTTTGCAATTTCGATTACATCATAAGATTGCGGGTGCCAATGCAGTGATAAAGCAATAAATTTAATATTGTTATCTTTTACGTATTTTGCAGCAGAAAAACTCTTATCAAGGTATTTTTCAACACTTAAATGCAAAACCTCCGCATCAAAACCGTTTATAACAAGCTGGTGGCATAGTGAATAAATCCCCATAGCAATAAAATTTATGCTTGAAGAAGCTCCGTCTTCCAAAATATTGAGTTTAGGGATATGTAATAATAAACATTTGCCTTTTGTCATTAAAAAACTTCCTTTAGCCAATTATAGATTGAGTTTCTGATATTGTCAAATAAATCCGTCCAAAGTTGCCTATGACGTATACTGTTGACAAAAAATATTGAGCAAATATTATAATATTATGGCTTAAAATACCAAATTAGTATTATAGTATAAGTAAAGAAAAAGGAGATTATTCTCATGGCACGTGAAAAGTTTGAAAGAACCAAACCGCACGTTAACGTAGGTACAGTAGGACACGTTGACCACGGTAAAACAACATTAACAGCAGCTATTACAGGCGTTATGGCTGCAGCTGGCGGAGCTCAAGCTAAAAAATTCGATGAAATCGATGCAGCTCCGGAAGAAAGAGCAAGAGGTATAACCATCTCTACAGCTCACGTAGAATACGAAACAGAAGCAAGACACTATGCTCACGTTGACTGCCCGGGCCACGCAGACTATGTTAAAAACATGATTACAGGTGCAGCTCAAATGGACGGCGCTATTCTTGTAGTAGCAGCAACTGACGGTGCTATGCCTCAAACTCGTGAACACATCTTGCTTGCTCGTCAAGTTGGTGTTCCTAACCTTGTTGTATTCTTAAACAAATGTGATATGGTTGACGATCCTGAATTATTAGAACTTGTTGAAATGGAAGTTAGAGAAATCTTAAGTTCTTATGAATTCGACGGCGACAATATTCCGTTCGTTCACGGTTCAGCTTTAAAAGCTTTAGAAGCAGTTCAAGCTAACCCTTCAATTAAACGTGGCGAAGATAAATGGGTTGATAAAATTTGGGAATTGATGGATGCTATCGATTCTTACTTCCCAACTCCTGAACGTGACTTAGACAAACCGTTCTTGATGCCTGTAGAAGACGTATTCTCTATTACCGGTCGTGGTACTGTTGCAACAGGTAGAGTTGAACGTGGTATTGTTAAAGTTGGTGACGAAGTTGAATTGGTTGGCTTAGGCGAAACTAAGAAAACAACTGTAACAGGTGTTGAAATGTTTAGAAAACAACTTGATCAAGGTCAAGCTGGTGACAACATCGGTGCTTTATTACGTGGTGTTGATAAAACTGAAATCCAACGTGGTCAAGTACTTGCTAAACCTGGTTCAATTAAACCGCACACTAAATTTACAGCTAACGTTTATGTATTGACTAAAGAAGAAGGCGGACGTCATACTCCATTCTTCCCTGGTTACAGACCTCAGTTCTACATCAGAACTACTGACGTTACTGGTTCAATTAAATTCGAAGGTCAAATGGTAATGCCAGGTGATAACGTAGTTATGGAAGTTGAACTTATCGCTCCTGTAGCTATCGAAGAAGGTATGAGATTTGCGATTCGTGAAGGCGGCCACACAGTTGGTGCCGGTGTTGTTGACAAAATTATTGAATAATTTTAACAACATTATGATATTTAAAAAGAGCCCTGAGAAATCAAGGCTCTTTTTTTAATATCATAAAAGCGGTAATGAATACCGCTTTTTTAAACCCCTATAAATTTTGTACCTTTTCCCAAAATAATTGACCTTAACCTATTTCGCCATTTGAAGTGATGCGAACTTGTTATTTTCTTTTGATTTTTGTAAATATTTAACAAGTGATTTTGCAACAAGTTCAGAACGTTTTTTGTTTTCTTTGTCTAAAATCTCAAAATATTCGTCTAGTGATGACATAATGTATTCTGTATTTTCCATTTCTTTGACCTTTCCCCTAACTTTTGTTTTTTTATCCGAGTAATGCTTCTAAAATTTCAGCATTTTTGTTGGCTTTTTTAGTATTTCTGAGTTGATTTCTGTACATATAAGTTCTAAGAGCTTCTCTGATTAATTCAGATCTTGTGCGATTTTCGTTTCCTGCTACTTGATCAATTTCGTCTAAAAATCTTTCAGGCATTGATATTAACACTCTAGCCATATTTTTCTCCTTTTTAAGTATTCCCTTTGTAATTCCCCTTGTACTTATATAAAGGAAATTATTAATTAAAAATTGCGTAATGTGTATATATTTTGTATTAACTTCTTAACAAAAGTTAATATACTTTGCCTAAAACCTTCTTACGTAGTAGTTTTTGTCTTGCTTGAGCTCCTCTCTAATTTTTAAAAGTTCATCATTTTGGAAATTTTTAGTGAGAATTTTTGCAGTCTTTTCTCTTATAGTATATTCATTTATATTTTTGGTTTTTGCAAGTAATCTTGCAAGTTTTATCTCAGAAATAAACTCTGAGAATTCGTATATAGTTTCAAGATACCAGTAGAGTTTAAATATTTCTTTGTTAACCTTATATTTGCCGTCTTGAATATCAAATTTACTTACTATGTCAGCTAAATTATCGGTTTTTTCTATTAATTTGCAGCAGAATTCTTCACAAAATTTATTGTCGTTTTTCAAATACTTAATGGCAGATATAGTATTTCTGCATATGTTACCGTTAATATCTATAACAGCATCAAGAAACTTATCAGCATGTTTAGTAAAAAAATCAGGGGTTTTAGCAGTAAATTCTTGAAGCCTGAATGACACTGCTTCTCTGATTTTTCCATCGCAGCCCGTAAGATTAGACATAAAAATATCTGCTTCAATGGTTGAATTTATGGTGTCTAATTTTAAAGCTGAAATTTGCTTTTCAACTATAGAACCGTTTTCAAGCAGTTTTATCAAATCTTCATGTGAATAATCATTTTCATAAATATTCAAAGCTGTATTAAAATCCTGTATATATTTTTGGTTCAAAATTTCTAAACTATCAGTGTTCAAATTTTACTCCTAAGCTCGTTATATCAATAATATAACATAAACTACAATGATTTTTCGAGGGAAAATAGTTTTAATATATGATATAATTTATAGAATGTAGTCTATAATATATTCAGGAGATAGATATGAAAGAAATAATTGCATTTTTTAAAGATATTTTTATGATAAGTGACCAGAATTCAAAAATGAAAGTCGGATTATCACAGTTTAAAGATGAGGAACCTGAGGAAAAGAAGCCTGTAAAAAAAGTTCAAAAAATCCAAAAAGACGTTAAACTTTCTGATTTGATGAGAAGAAGTGCTTAAGCATTCTTGAAATGCTCCACAAAAAATGTTATAATTATAAAATATTGAAAGAAGGCACCAGCGTAGCCGCCGGATCTGCCACAAGGTTTTTGCATAATTATTAAAAAATTCTAGAAAGGAGCGATTTATGAAAAGATTTATTAATTTCGGGGGGGGGGCAAACTTTTAAGCTCCTGTACAGCATTTTTTAGGGGTTGTAAAAAATCAAAAACCTGTTATAATAGTGATATGTTGCATCACAATCATGGCGGGATTTTTATGAAAAGAATATATGCATTTACTTTAGCAGAAGTATTAATAACTTTAGGTATAATTGGTATAGTAGCAGCTTTAACAATGCCTGCATTAATTGCTGATTATAAAAAGAAAGAAGATGCTGCTAAATTAAAAAAAGCATATACTATTATAAATCAGGCGTTTAAACTTTCTGAGGTTGATAATGGTCCTTCAGAGCACTGGCCCAGTGCTTATGATATAGGTGCATCTGCTTATTATGAACAATATTGGAAACCGTATTTTCAAGGACCGTCTTTATGTAAAACATATAAAGAATGCGGCTTTACTTCGCAAACACCTTGGAAAACATTGAGAGGTGACATGTCTGGAACAGTAGCTGATATGGCTTCAGCATCAAATTCAAGAGTGTTTTTCCGTACAAATGACGGAATTTTATACGGAATATTCACTACTTCCGGAGATCTTACTGTTGCAAACAGTATTATTTACATTGATATTAACGGAGGCAAAAATCCTAATGTTTATGGTAGAGATTTGTTTAGATTTACAAGAGTACCGGGTAAAGGAGTGTTACCTTCTGGTTATTCACAAACAGTTGAATATCTAAACCAAAACTGTTCAAAAACAGGCTCAGGTGAATATTGTGCCGCTAAAATTATGCAGGATGGCTGGGAAATTAAGTATTGATAATTTAGTTATAATCTTGAATTGTTCTATATAAATGTTATAATTAAATATGTATTATAGCATTGAGCAAAGGAGCAAAAATATGGAAAAATTTAGTAAAAAAGCTTGCGCATATATTGGTAATCTATTACCAAGCCATAGTCACATGGCTACGTGCGTAGCACTCGGGGGGGGGGCAACCGTTTAAGCTCCTATAAAGCGTTTTTCAAGGGTTGTAAAAAATCAGAAACCTGTTATAATAGTGATATGTTGCATCACAATTATGGCGGGATTTTTATGAAGAGAAGATATGCATTTACTTTGGCAGAAGTATTAATCACACTCGGTATAATCGGCATTGTAGCAGCTATGACAATGCCTGTCTTAATAGCTAATCATCAGAAAAAAGAAACAGTTGCAAAGTTAAAGAAAGCCTATAGCATCCTTCAGCAGGCAACTATTTTTGCAAAACAAGAATATGGCGAGGTTAATGATTGGGATTATTCAGATCCTTATGAATTCGGGCAAAAATACTTTAAACCATATTTAAAAGTCATAGTAGACACTCAAAAAGAAATTTATTCCTGGACTGATTTAACAGGAAAATCACATTCCTATAGTACCTGGCCAACACTTATTCTGGCAGATGGAACATATATTTTTATTTATTTGGCTGCTCCAGGTTATCCGGTAAATTTTCACATTGGTGTTGACATAAACGGAAAACAGAAACCTAATAAATTAGGTAGAGATTTGTTTCTTTTTACATATTATAAGAATGCTCTAAGGACATATTCTCAATATGAAACAGGGATGCCTAATCGAAATAATGTTGTATATCCCGGAACAAGCGGGCAGTGTAATGTAGATGCGCAAGGGGGTGTAATGGGCCCGGGTTCATATTGTTCTACTCTTATTGAAATGGACGGATGGGAAATAAAAAACGACTACCCATGGTAGTTTTGATTAATATTCTATCCCTTTTCTTGCGACTATTCCTGTGTCCCAGTAATGCTTAACGGGCTTTATTTCAGAAACAAGATGTGCCAGTTCTATTATTTTCGGATTTGCATTTCTTCCTGTAAGAACAATTTCCATTTCTTCGGGTTTATTTTTAAGTACTTGTGCAACTTCATCAACGTCAATAAATCCTAAATCTATGGCAACATTTGCCTCATCAAGAATTATAAGATTGTATTCATCATTTTGAATAGCTTTTTTAGCAAGCTCCCAGCCTTTTTTGATTTCTTTTTCATCTTCGGGAGTTTTGTTATCAGAATATACTATTCTATCTAGACCTGCTTGAACAATGTTTAAATTTTTAGAAATTTCCGGGGAGAGGTTTCTGAAAGAATTAAGTTCCCCATAGTCATCGCCGCCTTTCAAAAACATTACAATAAGGACTTTCCAGCATCTTCCGAGAGCTCTCATTGCAAGCCCTAATGAAGCAGTTGTTTTTCCCTTGCCGTTGCCTGTGTATACTTGAATATAACCATGTTTTGCCCAGTTAGGGTTTATAAGATTATTGCTGCACATATCTGACATTGTTTATCCCTCTTAATACAATATGTTTATTATATACTAAAATTATGGATAAGAAAACCGACTTAAGGATTAGAGCGAAAGCTCTGCGAAAAGAGCTTGACATATCAGCAATAAGTTCAAATATTGTTAAAGAAATAAGGAAACAGCAATATTATATTAATGCAAAAAATGTTCTGTTGTTCTATCCGATGAAGTATGAAATTGATTTACGTGACTTGTTAAATGATGATAAAAATTTTTATCTGCCAAAAGTTAATCAGGACAAATTATATGTTTGTCCTTTCAAAAAAGGTGATAAGCTTGAGCAGTCTGATTTTAAAGTAGAAGAACCCTGCAGCAATCCCGTAAGCCCCAAAATTTTGGATTTGGTTTTTGTTCCTGCTCTTGCCGCTGATTATGAGAATTATCGTTTAGGTTACGGCGGAGGATTTTACGACAGGTTTTTAGCCGAATATAATAATTTTGTATCGGTAACCCCTATTGCTAAAGAATTGTGTGTTGAGAAACTGCCCCGTGAAAGTTTTGATATAAAAACGGATTACATACTCAGTGTGTAGTAAAATGTTTGTAATATTGTAAAGTGGCTAAATTTTAAAAAGGAGTTCACGATAAGTGAACTCCTTACAGGTTAGTTAAGGATAGGATATTATAGGTAAAACTTGTTTTTAAGCTGTGTATTCAGGTTTCCATTGCTTAATAGCGGCATCTTCACCCTGTTTGCAAGCTTCAAGTTCTTGATCAAGAAGTTTTAATTGGGTTTCAAGTTTTGCTTTTTCTGCCTGAATTTGTTTTTCTTGTTCGTTAAGCAGTTTGGTTTCTTGTTTACCCATTCTTTCACGTTCCTGGTCATAAAGACTCTTGAAGATCCATTGCTGATACATCGCTTGATAATTAGGATCTTGCATTTGCTGCATTTGCATAGCAATCTGCGGCTGCATCATAGCCATTTTTTGTTGCGCACCGAACAAAGCTCCGTTATGAGCATATTGCATATACATCATTTGACGACCGAACATTGAACTTGGAGTGTTCATCATATCGCTCATAGAAACTGAACCGTCTGCTATGTTCGCTGCATATTGCTGCAAATCGGATAACTTTCTGGTCAAGTTCATCAAACGATAATTCAAATCGTTCTTACGATGCATAATGTCTAATTTTCGGTATGCGAAAATCAATAGAGACATTTTGTTTACTCCTACCTAAATTTTGTAACTAACCTTTGTAACCTTTTAACCTTACAATTATATAAAAACATGCAACTCCTAAGAATTGCATGCATTTTCGTCTTTTGTTAAGTTATGTTACAAACTACTTTTCGCCTTTTCTCACAACTTTATCTATAAGTCCGTATTCTAAAGCTTCTTGAGCAGTTAAGAAGTGGTCACGTTCACAATCTTCTTTAACTTTTTCAATAGGCTGACCTGAATTATTTGCAATAATTTCAATCAACATATCTTTCATTCTAAGAATTTCTTTAGCTTCGATTTCAATATCGGTAGCCTGTCCCTGAGCTCCGCCTAATGGTTGGTGTATCATTACTCTTGCATTAGGTAAAGCCATTCTTTTGCCTTTTGCACCGGAGCATAACAGGAAAGCTCCCATTGATGCGGCATCGCCAAGACAGATTGTTGCTACATCAGATTTAATAAGCTGCATTGTGTCATAGATTGCCATACCGGCAGTAATTACACCTCCGGGGCTGTTAATATATAACATAATATCTTTTTCTGAATTTTCGCTGTCCAATAAAAGAAGTTGTGCAACAATTGAGTTTGCTACTTCATCATCAATTTCAGAACCCAAGAATATAATTCTTTCTCTTAATAATCTTGAAAATATGTCAAATGAACGTTCTCCACGAGAAGATGCTTCAATAACGGTAGGGACGTATCCCATTATTTTCATATAAGTTTCCTGATTCATTTTTGCTCTCCTATATAATATATATATTATAGTATAAAAATAAAATAATTGGAATAAGTATCAGTTTATTCTCTTATTTTAAAGTGTTAACAAATGTAACAAAAAATATACTTCTTGAAATCAGCCTTTTTCAAAATTGTTTATATATATACCAGAACAAAAACAAGAGGACGAGAGAGATGGCAATTTCAAATATTCATGAAACATTGTTACTTTACACAAAACAAAAATCATTGATTAATGAAAAATTGTCAACTGTAATGATGGACATGTTAAATTCATCTAAACAGGTTGCTGAAAATCAGGCTAAATATAATGACCAGATGAATGAAATTTATTACGGTTATTATGAAGATGATCCTGAAAACTACGAATTGCTGACTGAACAATTACAGCAGGAGCACGAGCTTGAATTAGCAAACTTGAACTCTTGGGAACAAGAATTAGAGCTTGAAAAAAATAACTTAGAAACTAAATTGAACGAGATTAACACTTTTGAATCAAGCTGGACTAAGTTGTTACAAACAAATATCAAGAATGACTTTTCATACGGAGGTGTCCAACAGTAAGTTAGCACAATTGAATAGCAAATTACTTAAAAAGCGGTTAAGACCGCTTTTTTTGTTGTAATATAAATATATGCTTGAAAGTGGTGAAAAACTAGGTGCTTTTATTGTACCAACAGGAATTGGGGCTTCTGTCGGAGGTTATGCGGGAGATGCAAGTCCTTATGCTGCAAAATTTTCTCAAATTTCTAAACTGATAGTTAATCCTAATGTTGTTAATGCAGGTTGTTTCTCAGGCATAAATAATAATATGTTTTATGTTGAAGGGTATTCACTTGACAGTTTTTTCAAGGGTGAAATTAATATTAAACCTTCAGTTCATAATAAAATTGGAGTTGTATTTGACAGGGCAATTCCTGAAGATGTCTTAAACGTTCATATTAATACGATAAACGCTGTTAAAGCTGTATATGGTATTGATGTTATAGGATATGAAATTACAAATGAAAATGTCGGAGTTGAGTTTAAAGTTGAAGAAAATAACATTTCGACAGGAAATGTATTAAATATAGAAACTATGCTTGATGCTTCAAAAAATCTAATACAAAGAGGTGCAGAAGCTATTGCACTTGTGTGTTTGTTTGAAGATCCCGAGGATAATAATCCTGATTATGCAAACGGTATTGGAACAGATCCGGTGGGCGGTGTGGAAGCGATTTTATCTCATTATATTTCTAAAGAATTACAAATACCTTGTGCGCATTCTCCGGCATTTGCTGATTATCAAATTTATCCGGAGCTTGTTGACGGACGTGCTGCATCTGAATATATTACACCGACATTTTTACCCTGCATTCTTATCGGCTTAAGCTGTGCTCCGCAGCTTGTGAAGGATGACGGTATAAGTATAGATGAGCTTGATTATCTTGTAATGCCTTTTGATGCACTCGGTTCTACCCCTGTGTTTGAGGCTGTTAAAAGGAATATTAAAGTTTTCGCCGTAAAAGAAAACACTACAGCTTTAAATATTACTGCTGATAAACTCGCTTCATCAATAATAGAAATGCCTGATTATGCTTCTTGTTTAGATTATATTGTTAACAAATGTTAATGTAATCCGTTCTTTTTCTAAAGTTTTTAATAGAATGTTCCGATATTTGAATTATCGACTATTAGGTGTACGTGTGTGATGTAGAAAGGCGGTAAAAATGGTTGATAAAACAAATGGTATCGGACCTTTGAACCAACAATTCAGTTCTAAAGGGGTAAGGTTAGCTGCTTTGAAAAAGGAGAATGAGTTATTATTTAACTATTTCAAAAAAGCAGGTTTTGATGAAAATTCTATGATTTACTCAACAGATATTGAGAAATTAAAAAAAGAATTTGATAAAAACAAGAATGGTCTATCCGTAAAAGAAGCAAGAGCTATGGGACTTGAGGGTTCCAGAAAAGAAATTAAGAATGCAATTAAAACTCTTGATACGATTGCATCAAGTGAATTGAAAGACGATGATATTTATCCTGTAAAAGTCAGTGACAGTGAAAAGCATTTTTATACAAAGGATAATAAAATCAAATATGCTCAGGTGATTACTGACGAGGGTGTTCTTACAGAACAGTATCACAAGAACGGAAATCTTGCAGAAAAATCCGAGCACAGATATGATGCAAAAGGTAATGCTTACAGAGCTGTGTTTGAAAAATATAATGAAGAAGGACAGGTTCTTACAGGTGAATACGTTGATGAAAACGGTGTAAAAGCCGAAAGAAAATATGATTATTTTAATGGCCGTAAAAATTCAATGACTGAAACACGTGGTCAAAATGAAACATTTATAAAATATGAAAGTTTCAACGGAAAAGAACAACCTGTTCGTGTAGTTGATACATTTAAAGGCGATCCTGACTCTGCAAAAGTGACTGAATACGAGTACAACGGGGGGGGGGCAGCCTTAAAGCAAACAGTTACCTATGAAGGCAAAATGATTAAAAATGATGTAACTAAAGAAGAAACAGAGTTCAGCCCTGATGGAAAAGCTCTAAAAACTACACAATTCCTAAGCGACGGAACAAAAGTTATCAATGACTTAGAAAAAGGTATAAAAGAAACAGTAATTCCTCAAGAAATTGCTGCTGAGAATCTTACAGATATTGAAGAAGAAAAACCTGTTGAAAAAACTCCTAAGAAAGCTGCGGGAAAACTTCACCTTCCTGCGGGTTGGACAAGCGTTCCTTCAAGTTTCAGACACAGTTCTAAAATAATGGAAGCTAAAGATGCGGCAGGTGCTGTTGAAGCATTGTTGAATGCCAGAGGAATTGATGCTGGCAAAGTTGATAAAGACAAGTTAATAAGTGATGTTGCAAAATTTAATCCGAGCGTATTTGATAAAGAAGGCAAGGTTAAAAACAATGCTAAATGGGATAAATTAGACCTTCCTGGTGATATTGCAAAAACATATAAAGCAGGAGGTGCAAAAAAAGCTAAAGCAGGCGGACAAACGAAAGCTGATGATACAGGGCATGTATTCTATGACGACAAAGGCAATCCAAAAGTAAAAGTTACAAAACTTACTGCCGAAAACGTAAGAGATGTGCTTGCGGAATTCAATAAAGCTACAGGCAATAATAAATCACTTCCTTCTGCTATAATTTTTGATAAGGATGTTTCTGATGAAGATAAAGTTAGAGCATTAAAAATGATAAAAGATGCAGTTGATGCAAGCAATAAAAACAGAGATTGGGTAAAACCTGGTGATTACAGATATACTGTGCCAAACGGAACTGCAGAAGACAGGTTCAGAGGTGCATCAATGTATGAGTATGTATTTGGCAAAGGCTCTTCAGGAATGCTGAATATACCAGACAAATATAAATTCGATCCGGATGCCCAAAAACGTTTGGATGAATTACAGGAAAAATTCGGAAAACCTCCTGTATTCCCTGCCCCTGAATTGCCTCAGGCTGAAAAGGAAGAAATTCAAGTGCCTTTTATGACAGAAAGCATGAAAAAAGAAGCTGATGCTCAAAAAGCACAAGAGAAGGCTAAAGCAGAAGCAAAGGCAGAAGCTGAAAGAAAAGCTGCTGATTTTGAGAAAAGACTTAAAGGTGATTTTACCTTGTAGAATATAAAAAAAGCCCTCATTATTGAGGGCTTTTTAATTGCGGTAATTCTTTTAATTGGTAAAACAGTTCTGATGCTATTTTAAAATTTTCAGGATTAGAGCTTACATAAAATTTTTCGTATTCAAACTCATTATTCAGCATATTCTGTTCTGCTAAATCATTTTTAATATTCTCAGCAAAATAAACAGCCGGATCAATAAACTTGTCCTGTGGCATAAATTTCCTCAAAATACTCATAAGATAAGGATAATGAGTACATGCCAGAACAATTTTGTCAGGAGAAAATTGTTCCATAACTTCCAAAATCTCTTGAACCTGCAATATGCTTTGAGGCTGATTAATTCTGTGTTCTTCAACAATTCTTACCCAATTTGGCGCTGCAAGTTCAAATACTTCCATGTCACTATTATATTTAGCGATTTCTCTTGAGTATGCGTGAGAATTTATTGTTGCCGGAGTTGCTATTACGCCAAGTTTTTTGATGTTATTTTGTCCTGCTATAGTTGAACAAACAGACTGAATTATAGGATAAACTTTAAAGTTGTAGTTGTCTTTTAATTTTTCGTATGTTATTGCTGATGTTGTGTTACACGCCATTATTACAGCTTTTGCATTTTGTGTTTCAAAAAATTTAAATATTTTATCCGCATACTCAATTAGTTGTTCTTCTGTTTTCTCTCCGTAAGGCATATTTTTTGTATCGCCGAAATAAAGAGTATTTTCATTAGGTAATAATTTTTTAACCTTCTCAAATACTGTTAGTCCGCCGACACCCGAATCAAAGAATGCCAAAGGTCTGTTATCTGTTTTTTTATCTGTACTGTTTAAAATAGTTCTTTACTCCGTCTGCTATTGCTTTTGCAGTTGCCTGCTTCCGTTTTTCTCCAACCAGTTGGGCTCTTTCTGCACTGTTGGAAATAAATCCTATTTCGACTAAAATTGCAGGAGCTGTAGTATGATTTATAACATAAAATTTGGACTTGAACAATCCACGATTTGGAGAATCAACCGCACTTGCAAGTGATGAGTGGACTGTTTGGGCAAGTGTCATACTTTCCTGATGGTAATAGTGTGTTTCAACTCCGGTAATTTCAGGTCTTACACTTGAGTTTACGTGAATACTTACGAAGATATCAGGATTATATTTTTCACTCATTGCTACCCTGTCCTGTAAAGATACATAAGTATCATTAGGTCTTGTCATTAATACCGCAAAACCGCTTTTCTTTAACAAATCTTCCACTCGTTTTGCAACATCAAGTGTTATATCTTTTTCGTAAGTTCCTCCGCCTACTGCTCCGGCATCTGTTCCTCCATGTCCTGCATCAATTACAACCTTTTTAACACCTGAGGAAACAGGGGTTGTTGAAGGAGGGTTTAAAATAATTGCAGGTGTTGGTTTAGTTGCCGCTGCAGCTTTCTTTTTAGCTTCTTTTACGGTAACTTTAAGGCTTTTTCCGTCTGCGCCCAAATAAGTACTTGCTATTGCATCCTGCTCTAAAGGTATTGTAAGTTTTAAACCTGTTTTAGGCATCAAATCAACTGTTGAAGACGAGAACACAGAATTTGCTGCCGCTGATTTGAAATTTGCATCATTGTATTTGGAAACATTATATAAATATATAATGATTTTATCTTTATATCTGTCAACACCATGAACAATCGGAGTGTCAAATCTCCAAATTAATGATGAAGTCAGGCTGTCTGTTTTTTCTTTGCTGTAAGCAACTGCATTGCTTTCACTGTTATATAAAGTACTGTTATTAGTTTTTTTGTAGTTAGCCAGGATTAATGACTGGTTGTCGCTTGAATATATTGGGATGTAATCCTGAACAGCATCTGTTGTAATAACAATTCTTGCTTTGTTAACAGAGAATTGTCCTATTTTAACTGTTTCGGTTTCGTTAATCCGGTATTCTTTATTTCTTATATCCATATCTACAAGAGTGTTGGGAAGGTCGTAAACAATTCTTGTAGGGTTATATAATATCATTGGTCTTTCTATAGTAACGGCGCCAAAACCGTTTAATAAAATCCCGTTTTGTCTTGGTGTAATTTTATTAAGATAGTATTTTGTATTAAGTTTCAGTTCTTTTTTAGCCATAGCTTGTTCAATTTGCGTGTTAAATGCTTCTTGAATTTGAGCTGCTATATTGTCCTGGTTTTGAACCGGCACCGGAGTTGTAACGGTCAAATATTCATAAAAATCGCTTGATGAAGCGTGTTCATCTCTGTAAGTATTATGAAAATAAGGGTTGTCACAGGTAGTTCCGTTTTTAAACTTAATAAATATATTATTTTTTAACTTTAAGAACTTAATTGTATCCGGATCAAAGTCGTTATCATAATACATTACAACTCTGACCTTATTAGGGTTAATTGAAAACTGGTTAATTTTAATTTGTTTAATTGGACCTGTTTGGTAAATCCATTCTTGCTTGGGGAATGTAATAATGGAAGCATCAAGATCAAAGTATGCTCTTGACGGATTTTCCATTTTTACAAGCTTAACATCAGGCAGGACAGAACTTGTTTCAGTATCCTGCGCCGTTAATACAATCATTGAATTTGACGTATCAAAGTTGGCTGAAGTAAATTTGAAAATTTCTTCAGCACAAGCTTTTTGGACAAATGTAAATAAAGTGATTACAAATAAAGTAAATATAATAAATAATTTTTTCATATATCAATCTCGCTCATTATTATTATATAACGGGCAAGAAAAGCTATCAAATTGTAACAATTTATATATCTATAATATTGTTTTTAATAGCTATGTAAACAGCATTAGTTCTGTTTTTGGCATCCAATTTCCTAATAATGGAACTGATATGAGCCTTAACCGTATGTGTGCTTACAAAAATAATTTTACTGATTTGCCAATTAGCGTAACCCAATGTTAATAATCTTAAAATATCAATCTCTCTATTAGTTAATCTTTCCATTTTACCTCCTGTCAGTTAAAAGATAACACATAGATTTTTGAAAATATTAATGATAAATCTTTTTTTTATTTTTTTTGAAAAAAACTTGAAAATATTTATTTTTTTATATAAAATATTAGTTGTTAATAATTCACGGCTTTTAAAAGTTGTGTTCACCTTAAGACCCTATAAGCGTGTGTAGCTCAGTTGGATAGAGTGTTTGGCTACGAACCAAAAGGTCGGGGGTTCGAATCCCTCCACGCGTAATAAAAAAGACTTCCGCAAAGAAGTCTTTTTTATTGTTGAAAACAATGATTTTTATTTGCAGCTTTTACTTTTATTTTAGGACCCCTGTATTTTAAAGTCCAATTTGATTAAAACAGACAGTTTGATTTATAAGGCATAAACCCTTGATTTTATTATATTTTAGCCGTTGGAAGCTTTATATTTTCAGAGAAATCAAACTGGACGAAAATGGACTATTTTTACCAAATAACAGACAGTTTGATTTTAAGACTCAAAGCCAGAAATGGCGGAACGTTACACCTAGTTTGATTTTTAACAGTTAGTTCGATTATTTCGGGCAAGTCCATTTTCAAAAATGGCCGGATGTTTTTTCTCAAGGTCGGAAAACGATTTGTTTTAAATACAACATGTATCTTTATTAGGTGTGATTATTGTATCGTCATCCAATTTAAAGAAATAATCCATTTTTAAATACTTTGCAATATATTCTAAACCGTAAATTAAATCTATTTCTGAAGCGATAACATATCTTTCATATAACTCAATATCGTTGGCTGCTCTCAATTCTGCTAATATATGTCCTTTATGCATTAGCAATAAGTATGCTAATGCTTCAGAATATGATGTAGATGCTTTATAACCAAAATTGCTATTTAAGTCGTCTTTTGGGATTTTTATCCTACTATAACATTCTCGTGTTATATAAGAGGCACGACCGCTTTTTGTTATTTTGTAATGATCTTTATATCTGTCTTTTACATTTATTGTTACATATCGTGATGTCACAGTTTCAACAGGACATTTAATTATTACCGGATCACAATCTATAACTTCATAAATTATATATAATTCTTTTAAATTTTTATAATCAATAAGTGGTTTTTTGTATTTAATATCTGTATATATCTCTTTATTTACAATACTATTATTAACCCACTCATTCCTAATAATATCTACTAATTCTTGTTTATTTATTTTTTCTTCTGATATTAAATCTTCACTTCTCATTGTAACTGTATATTACTACAAAAAAGAATTGATACGAAACCGACATAAAGGTCGGAAGTAGAGTTCCAATCCTTTGTCTTCAGAGTTATCGTGTGTGTACGATGACGGAAGAATATATAAATATAAATAAAATAGCAGAGATAAAAGGTTTAACGAGTAACCGCTCATTAAGACTTGCGATTCAAAAGGGTAAATACATTGCTCGTGAAGTAAAAGTTTTCGGTGGCACCTCGTATGAAATTCTTTATTCAAGTTTAGAACCTGAAGTACAGGAAAAACTCCAAGATGAACTAATCAAAGAGGCAACGCAATCAAAATGCACAGCATTAGTTCCGCTTGATACAAAACCAAAGTATCCGACCTTTATTGCTGAAAGTGCAAAATTAACAGCATTGGCAAGGGTGGATGTTGTTAAGGCTTTACAGAATATTAGAACCAAATACAACACTAAAAAAGAGGCGGATTCGGTATTTTTAGATTTGTATAATTCGGGAATGCTTTTACCTAAAGTGTATCAATTCCTCGGAAGTATTTCTATCGGCACACTTCATCGTTGGCTTTGGGCTTATGAAGATTGTGAGGATTACAGAGTATTGCTGCCGGGATATAAATATTCAAAGCAAAACGAATACAACACAATCCTTACGCAGGAGATGAAAAATATATTTATTAAATTCCTTATGCACCCGAATAAATTTAGTGTCGGCAAGGCTATTAAACTTACACGACACATTTTAGAGAAACGTGGAGTTGAAGATATTCCCTGCGTTTTGACATTCAGACGATTTGCTGAACACTACAAAAAGAATAATTATGCACAATGGATTTTATTTAGGGAGGGAGAAAAAGCCTACCACGATAAAGTGGAAGCATATATTGAGAGGGATATTTCAGTCCTTAATGTTGGAGATGTGTTAATAGCAGACGGACATGTTCTCAACTTCCAAGTAATAAATCCATTTACAGGAAAACCGACCAGAGCAACTTTGGTCGGTTTTTTAGATTGGAAATCAACGGCACTTGTAGGCTATGAAATTATGATGACTGAAAATATTCAGTGCATAGCCTCTGCTCTTAGAAATGCAATTATTAATTTAGGTGTTATTCCGAAAGTGGTGTATCAGGATAACGGCAAAGCATTCAAGGCGAAGTATTTTCAATCTTGTGATTTTGACGAGGAGGGCTTTAACGGAGTGTATGCCAATTTAGGTATCCGCTCCGTTTTTGCCAAACCATACAATGCACGTGCAAAAGTTATAGAGCGATTTTTCCTTGAATTTCAAGAAGAGTTTGAAAAAATGATGACAAGTTATATAGGTACAAGTATTGAGGATAAACCTGCGTGGTTAAAACGTGGTGAGAAACTCCACAGAGATATGCACAAAAAACTTACTAAAAATTACATTCCGACAGTTCAGGAGGCTATTAAATTTATTGATTGCTGGCTTGAGTTTCACAATTCAAAACCTTGTCCTAATGACCGTTCAAAAACTATTCAGGAAATGTTAAACGGCGTTCAAGCGGATTGCCGGCAGAGTGCGGAGCGAAGTGGAGACACGTTTAACGCCGGCAACCAAGCAAAACAGGATATAGATAAAAATATTTTGAACGACCTGATGATGAAAACTGAGGCAAGGACAATAAACAAGCATGGAATAACGTTCCTCGGAATGCATTACAGGAGTGATGTTATACTTGGACTTCGGGATAAGGTTTATGTCCGTTACAGTTTATTTGACCTTTCAAAGGTTCATGTTTATTCAATGAAAGGCGAATTTTTATGCGTGGCACATAGGGTTCAGAGAGTTCACCCGATGGCAAATGTTCTCGGCACAGTTAAAGATATGGAAGAATACAAGCAACAATACCAAAGACAGCAACGGCAGTTTAAGAAGGCTAAAAAAGAATTTTTGAAATATTATCCGAGTGAAAAAGCTGAGGTTCTTGAGATTGAGCCGGAGGAAAATGTTATTGAAGTAATCCAGGAGCCAAAGCCGAAACGTGAACGGAAGCGGAGGCGAACAGAGGCTGGAGAGGCTTGCGTTGAGCAAGACTCGCAACGCCGTTTAATGCGAGCCCCCAAGAAGTTAACACCTCGTGAACGGCAGATGAACGTGCCTATGTTTAATTCAAATTATGAAAAATACGAGTGGTTGATGACAAACGGAACAACAAATCCGCAGGATAGAAAGTGGCTTGCGGATTATATAAAAAGCGATGAATATTACAACTTATATGGAGATTAATCTATGAAGAAAACATTTATTAAAACAAAAAACGTCAAGCGGTTTGTAGCTTTGATGGACGAGTTGCAGAAACTTCCGCCGAACATTCCAAAACTTGCATTAGTTTACGGCGACCATGG
>ULOI01058942.1_pt1 | contig 32065 bp, 9 predicted proteins | sample 1952231 | NCBI WGS metagenome assembly ULOI01 (sample SAMEA4835593, study PRJEB28245) | human gut metagenome | biome: gut microbiome; material: fecal sample | place: Denmark | collected 2008
AAATACCTTGATTTTTATATGCTTGACGTTGAGTATTTAACCATGTCCCTAAAGCTATTCCTTCTTCTGCATATTCATATCCATTTAATGTTTTATAACTTTGCGGAATTTCTAAATTTCTGTTGTGCTCAAAATAAGCCTTAGCTAATTCATATTTTTTATTCCATTCTTTTTCTTTATAATTAGTTTCAAAGCGCATTCCTATTTCTTCTAACAACTTTATCTGTTCTTCTGTTATTTTATAATTTCCCATTCCTTTATATGCTTGGCGTTGATTTGTTATCCATGTCCCTAACGCTATTCCTTTTTCAGAATATTCATATCCATTAAGTGTTTTATAACTTTGTGAAATTTCTAAATTTCCATGATATTCAAAATAAGCTTTAGCTAAACTATATTTATGCATCCAATTTTCTTTTATATTATTTTTCATAGTATCCCCTCTTTGAATGCTATGTATTATATCATAATTTAAAGAATTGTCAAAAAAATTAGTAAGCATTAAACTTACTAATTGATATTATTTATTATCCATATTTACTTTATTTTTCTTATTTTTATTTTTCAAATCAGGGTTAATTTTTTTTAATTTGTTTTTCATTAAATAACATCCTGTTGCACTTAAAATTGTTGTTAAAGATAAAAGTATATAAATAATGATATTTATAAAATTGGATTTATATTTAGTTAACGTATAAACTCCAATATCACCAGATTGTGATTTTACAATAATAATTGATTTATCTTTTCTATTTATTATATTAACTGTACTTTTATCATCTTCAGGAACAGCTTCAATATCACTTCCAGTATAAGTATAATCAAATACTTCTTTGTTAAAATTCTCTTTTAATGAACCTTTTTTTAATGTAATACTTTTTAAATATACATTGTTACTTAAAGATTCTTCAGTCATATTCAATCCTCTTGATACAACAACAGTGTATGTTTTAGTAGAACCATCCTCTGCTGTTACAATTATTTTGTAATTATTATTTCCTGTGGATAACTTTTCTGCTCCTTCAATTTTTATAGTTGCATATTTAGTATCTTCTACAGTTGCATCAATTTTAATTGAATCGGCTTCATATGGAAGATACACGATATATTTATCTTGTTCCTTTTTAAATGCTGGACTTAATATTCCTTGAGAAACTTTTAAACTTGACAAATTATTATTTTTAGAAAGAACTTTATTTGGATCTTTACCCCTAGTAGCACGTATTACATATGTATTTGTACCACCATTTTCTGCTGTTACTGTTATATTAATATCCTTTGTTTCCTCTGCATTTATACTTGTATTAGAAATACTTACTTTTGATTTTGAATCCTCTGCTTTTGCATTTATTTTTAAACTTGAAATACTAAAAGGAACAGATACAGTATAATTTTTTGTATTTGAATTAAATTTAGGACTTAATTCAGCACCATCAACACTTAAGCTTGATAATTTATTATTGCTACTACGGTTATCTTTTCTATTTACCGTAATTGTATATGTTTTTTTATCTCCAGATGGAGCTGTTACAATTATACTAAATTTATTATTACCATAACCTAAATTCTTTGTACCAGTACCAGAAACACTAGCACCTTTATCTTCGGCAGTAGCAGATATTTTTATACTTGTAACATTTGCATCTACAGATATATTATAATTTGTTGTATTTTTATTAAAATTAATACTTCCATTACTTACAGATAAACTACTTAAATTATTATTTGTACTAGGTGGATTGGTAATGCTAATGGTTTTACTTGAAGATGAAATATTAACATATTTAGCATCTGCATCAGGTTGTTTACTTCCAGAATAAGATATTGTAGCATTACCAGTTGCTTTTGCTTTAAATGTAAATTTCATTACATTTTGTCTACCTTTTATAGTATTAGCTCCAAATCCACCTAATTTGTTACCTGCTAACTCAACAGTAAAAGGTGCTAAAGAAGTTGTTTTAACTAGTTCTAACTTATCAGTAGAATAACTAATATTTCCACCAAATGCAGCTAAACCACCATTTGCTCCACTTACGCTATTAACGTATAATACTACATCTATTGTTTTTCCAACATATACACTACTATTTCCACTTATTCCTGTTGTTGCAGTTCCATCTGCTTTAGCAGTTAGTACTGGAAACAAAAAAAGAAAGAAGGAAAGAATAAGAAAATTGATTTTTTTATTTAATATATTTTTCATATTCCTTACCTCCATTCATCATCGATTTGTTCTTTAGTTTCCTCTGAATTTAATTCATTATTTTGATTCATTTCTTCTTTTTGCTTTAGTTCTTTTTTTGCTTGATTCAAAGCATCTTGTTGCAATAACATCTTTAATTTTGAAGGATCTTTTGTTTTCATCGCTTCATGTATGGCATCAATTACTTCTCTTTTTGTAACTATTTCATCATATGGATCATACGGAAGATTATCCTCATAATCAGCGTCATACACATTAATTTTTGGCTCTGGTATAGATTTTGGGGTTGTATCCTTATTATCTATATCACTATTTTGATTGTAATCACCATGGATTACATCATCATCTGAATTTTTAGAGCCAAAGTTAAATTCTGGTTTAACTTCTATAACTGGTGCGATTTTTGATTCTTGTTCTTTCTTTTTACGAGATAAAACTATTATTAGAATTATTAATAGTAATATTAAACTTAATAATCCTAACATAAATCCAAATTGTAGTGGAGTTAATCCAAACAATGTTGAATTAGAAGTTGCTGTTTTAGAAGCTTCTTTTACGACATCAATTGTATAATATTTAACAAAACCTTCTTTATCTGTAACTTTAATCAATACTGTATTGTGTCCTTCTTTTAAGTTTTCGTTTCCTATTATTTCTACTTTGCTATCACTGTTACTTGGTGTTGCTTTAATATCTATTTTATTTGTTTTTGAATCAACATTTGTAGTATATTCTAAAGTATTTGAATCAAATTTAGGATTTATTGAAGCACCATCTATTTCAATACCTTTTAAATCTGTTTCACTTGTTACAGTACTACGTGTTACATTTAATGAATAAATTCTTACACTACCATCTTCGGCTGTTACTTTAATTTCAACTACATTTACTTTTCCAACTTTAAAATCTTCATTTCCTGTTATTTCTACTTTTGATTTTGTATTATTTAAAATAGCTTTAATATCTAATTTTTCTACTTCATTTGGTACAGTTATATTATAATTATTTATATTTTTATCAAATTCTTGATCAGATTCATATGGTGAATTAATTATTAGTTTTTTTAAATAATTATCACTAGATTTAGTAGCTACAACTGTACTACTACTAGATACTTCTCTTTCTACATTTACAATATATGTATTAACACTACCATCCTCAGCAGTTACACGAATTGTAATTGTGTTATTTCCTTCTTTCCAATTTTTATTTCCAGAAATTGAAACAGTAGCATTTTTATCATTAGCAATAGCTGTTACATTTAGTGCTGTAATATTGTTTTTTACTTTCATTGAATAAGTTGTTACATTTTTTGAAAATGTAGGAGTTAGTGTATATCCACTTACATCCAATTTTTTTAATGTTGCATCACTACTTTTTTCAACCGTAGATTTATTTTCTTTTTCTATTTTAACTGTATAAGTTTTAACTGTTCCATCTTCTGCTGTTACTTTTATAGTAGCAGTTGTTGTATTCCCAGTTAAACTTATATTACCAAGCCCACTTACTTTAGCATTACTATTATTTACACTACCATCTAATTTTACAGTACTTACATCATTTGGTACCTTTATAGTATAACTAGTAGTATTTGGATTAAATGATGGGCTTAATGTATAACCACTTGCTGATAAACTTTTTAATGTTGCATCACTACTTTTAGTATTACCTGGATCTACAATTGTACTAGAATCATTTATAGTTATTGTTTTTGGAACAACTGTTGTTGAAAGTTTTGATGAAACATCGCTAAGTTTTGCATTAGTAAGACTTACCTGCGTTGTTCCTTTTTTCTTTGCCTTAAATGTTATAGTAAGCACTTGTGTTTTCGAAGTTATTCCATTTGATAATGTAGTATCTAAGCCGGCTATAATGTAATTTGCATTTGTGTTAATTTGAAATGCATATGGAGTTTGAATGCCTGTTGCAGATACATATTCTAAATAATTTGAATCAAATGTTAAATTACCACCTACACTTACTATTCCACCATCTATATTACTACCTCCTGTAACATACATTTTTATAGTAATATTGCTACCAACACTTACTGTTGAATTTCCATCGAATCCAACAGTAGCTGTTGCAGCTTTTGCGATTGACGTATAAAAGAATGTTGAAAGACTGATAATTAACGTCATTAATATTTTTGTACTTTTTTTATTTTTCATTCTTTACCTCCTAGTGTAATGATATTCTTCCTAAATAATGATTTAAAATCATTACTGAGTCAAATAAATCTATTTCTGTATCATCGTTTACATATGCTGCTTCTTTATATGCACCATCTAATAATGTACGAACTAAATAATGATTTAAGATTTTTACTGCATCAAATAAGTCTATTTCACCATCACCAGATGTATCACCTTTAATTACAATATATTTTCTATCTTTTTCTTCATTATCTATTATTAATTTAACTATCATTCCTGTAGCTAAGGTATCATTGTCATTTATTTTTCTTGTTTCATCAGAGGACCAAATCTCAAGATATTTATTTTCATTATCTAATTGATTTTTTAAGTCTAATCCAGTTATTCCAAGTTTAACAGTTTTTATATAACCATTAGCTATTTTATGACCAAAAACATTTGATGTTATTGTACTTGCAGGATCTGCTTCTTTTATGATAGTTACTTTATATGTTAGTACAGTACCATTTTGAGCTGTATTTAAAATTATTAATTCAGTTGTACCAGCATCAAGTGGAGAAATAGTTATTGTATGTGGAGATGTATATGTCACTCCATTTATTTTCATGATAGCTGTACTATCTGCAGTCATTGCAGTTACATCTATTGAAGAAACTGTTCTATCAACATTTACAGTATAAGCAAAAGTATTTTTGTTGAATGATAAATTTCCTTTACTTACTATTATGTTACTTAAATATGCATTTGTTGAAGCTGTTTTTGTATAAGTTATTTTATAATTTTTTACTGTTTTTCCATCTTCTGCTGTTACTTGAACAACTATAGCTGATGTACCCTCTATTTTTGGAATTGTTACAACATTGCTATCTTGTTTAATTCCATTTACTAAATAACTTATTTTTGATGTTCCCATATTAGCTGTTGCATTTACTGTAAGTTTATCTGTTTCAAATGGAATTTGTCCAATTGAATATTCTTCTTGATTCATTGTAAATTCCTTATCAAATTCATAACCATCTACACTTAATGAACTTAAATATGCATCATTTGAAGCTTGTTTATCTAATCTTTTAATTACTAAATTATAAGTTCTTGTTGTTGCGTTTTGAGCAGTTACTAATATACTAATTGAATTATTTCCTATATTTAAATCTGAAATAGTAACTGTTTTTGGAGTAAATGATGTAGCTCCGTTAACTGTTATTGTTGCGTTTTTATCTTCAGTTTCTAAAGTTAAGTCAACACTAGTAATTTCATTGTCAACAGTAATGTTATAATTTGGATTTGTTTTTATAAAGTCAATTGTACCAACTGATGAAACTAGTTTACTTAAATATGAGTTATCAGAAGCTACAATGTTATAACTAATATTATAAGTTTGTATTGTAACTTTATCATTGGCTAGAACTTTAACTGAAATAGTTTTTGGGCCTAGAATTTCAGGTATATTAACTATATTACTTTCTTGTTTTACACCATCTACGTAATATTCAATAGTAGACAATGCGTTATTAGGTGTTGCATTAATTCTTAGTTGTGTTGTTCCATAAGGTAAATCTCCTATTGAGTAATTAAGTGTTGTTGAATAGAATGTTTTATCCAAAGGATATCCACTAACATTTAAATCACTTAACGTTGCATCATTACTTAGTGCTTCTACTATTGTGAAATTATATACCAATACAGTTCCATCTTCTGCTTGTGAAGTTATTATTACTTTTCCATCAGACAATTTATAATTTCCATTTCCTGTAATAGTAGTTGTTTTAACATTAGCAATTGCTTCTACCCTAAAATCTGTTTTTCCATAAGGGACAGTTAATACATAATCTTTATTATTTGGAGTAAATGCTGGAGATATTGTAGCATCAGTTTTAACTTCTTTAATAGTTGCATCACTAGATTTTGGTCTAATTACTTTAATTGTATATGTTTTAACATTTCTATTTTCTGCAGTTACTTTAATTATATAATAATTATCATTAGTTGTTGATAAAGAAATTTCTTCTGGTTTTTCTACTGTTGCATTACTATCCTCTGGTTCTGCTGTTACCTCAGATGCAAGTAATTTTTCTTTTATTGCATCAACGGTTACTTCATAGTCATAAATTTCACTATCAAATGTTGGAACTAAAACATATCCACTTACCGCTAGTAAACTTAAATTAGCATTATCATTTTTAGCTCTATTTATTTTAATTGTATATGTTTTCTTATCACCATTTTGTGCAGTTACAACTATATTAAATTCATTTAAACCTGTTTTTAATCCTTTTGTTCCTACACCTTCAATTGTAGCATCTTCATCTTCAGCAGTGGCAGATATATCAATACTAGTTTTTGAATATAATACATCATCTAATGTATATTCAAGTGTATCTTTATCAAAGTCTTTAACACTTATTCCATCTACTTTTAAGGTTGCTAAATTATTATTTAGTTTTTTAGCTCTAATAACATTTATTGTATAGTTTTGTTTTGCTCCAGATTCACTTTCAACTTCTATAGTAATTGTATTACTGCCTACATTTAATTGATGTGTACCTGTTCCAGATAATATTTTAGCTCTACTATCTGTTAAAGTAGCACCTATTTCTATTGAATCTATATCTCCTGCTACATTTACAGTATATGATGTTTTGTTAGAAGCAAAAGTAGGTGTTAATGTTCCTTCACTTACAGTAATATCTGAAAGTGTATTCACACTTGATTTTGTTCTAGTAATATTTAATATATATGTATTTGTTACTGATAAATCTTCACTTACAACTACTACTTCAACTCTTGTACTACTTTCAGTCATTGTATAATGACCAACGCCTGATGTTATATTAGCATGGCTTTCTGTTGTTACTCCGGAAACATTAAATTCAGTAGTTTCAACAGGTACGGTTACTGAATATTCAAGTGTATCTTTTGAAAAACTTGGATTAAATGAACCATTTGTTACTGTTAAACTATCTAATGTTGCAATATTTGATTTAGTTCTTGTTACTGACAAAATATAGTCTTTAACTGTTCCATCCTCTGCTGTTACTTTAATTGTTATATCATTTGTTGATGTAGTTAAAATAGGTGTTGTATCAAATGCTACAGTTGCTTTTTTATCACTAGATGTTATTGGATCATTTACATTAACGATTAAATTACTTGCATTGACTTCTTCTATATTGTTTGGTACTGTTACTTCATATTTTTTAGTTGAACTATTATATGTTGCTTTATTTCCAGATAAACTTATTTCTTTAATTCCTGCATCATCATTAAGTTTACGACTAACATGTATCACATAATCATGATATATGCTTGTATCATGTGCATAAACTGTAATGGTTATATCGTTATTTCCAGTATTAATTCTTACTAGTCCATCACCTGTTTTTGTAGCCAATTCATCATTTGGAGTTGCTACTATGTTAAGTTGATGTGTGTTATAAGGTAATTCAGATAAAGTGTATTCATCTTTTGTTGAAGTAAAATCTGATATAGTTACACCATTAATTGTTAAGTCTTTTAAAGTAATATCTTGTCTATGGTTTCTGGTAATATAAATTGTATAAGTTTTTACTGTTTTATTTTCAGCTTGAACTGATATTTCAATTTTATTTTGTTTATCAAATTCTAAATCAAATTGATTTGATAAATCTGTAGTTATTACTGCTTTATCTGTATCTTCAACAGTTGCTTCTATAAGAGCCTTATCTATAGTTCCAGGAACTGATATTTCATATGTTTGCTTTGATGAATTAAATCCTTCTATTGTTTGTCCATTAACTTTTAAGTCTGATAAATTTGCATTTGATGATTTTTGTCTTTCAACATTGACTGTATAAACAGTAGTTGTTCCGTCTTCTGCTGTTACGGTTAAAATAATACTTTTTGATGATTCATTTGCTGGCATTGAGTGAACAGTATCATTTGATGGTACAACAGATGCTGTACTTGCTATATCTGCTTCTAAATTAAATTGTAATGTATCTACAGGTACTTCAATACGGCAAGTATTATCACTATTCATTAAGCAATATCTGCTATCATCGTTTCCTATAATTAAAGTAACTTTATTTAAAGATGAATCATTTGAAGCTGTTCTAGTTACTTTTATTGAATATTCTTGTTCTGTACTATCTTCTGCAATAACTTTAAAGCGATAGTCATTAACTTCAGTAGTTAATAGAGTTAATGTTTGACTTTTTACTATTGTTGCATCACTTGGATAATCAAAGATTACATCGCTTGGGGTAAGGATAGTAACATCGTTTGGTACTGTTACTTCATAAATACCAACATCTGTATTTTTTGCTTCTATGCCTTTAACTTTTAAATTTGATATCGAAGTATCATTATTTTTTTCTCTATATAAATTTAATACATATTCTGATTTATCTATACCATTTTGAGCAGTTACTGTAATAACTATTTTGTTATTACCTGTTTTAAGTGACACTAATCCGTCACCTGATACTGTTGCATAGCTATTACTTTTTGTTGTTTCAATGTTAATACTATCTTTTTCAAAATTTACTGTTTTTAAATCATATTCTTTAGTATCTTTATTAAAGTTTTCTATGCTTACACCATCTATTTTTATATCATCTAGTGTTGAAATATCATATTGTTTTCTTGTTACATTAATAATATAAGATGCTGTATTTCCATTTTCTGCTTCTACTATAATTTCTATTTGGTTATTACCAAAATTTAAATTAGTATTACCAGTTATACTCTTAATTTTTCCATATAATGAATTAGGTATTGCATTAACATTAATTGAAGTTATATTACCCTCTACTTCTGCTGTATATGTTCTTGTTGCTGAATTAAATGAAGGTGTTAATGTTCCATTATCTATTATTAAAGATTTTAAACTATTATCTGATGATTTTGTTCTAGTTAAATCTATTGTATAAGTATTTACTGTTCCATCTTCAGATGTTACTACTACATAAACATTTTTAGTTTCTATTCCAAAGGTTTTTGATTGTGTATTAAGTGTTGCTGAAGAAGATGCCTCACCTTTTTCTAAATCATAAATTGATACCCTTGCTTTTCCTGTATCAAGTACAGTGGCACTTACTGTAATATCTGTAACAGTGGCATCATAATTATATGTATAAGCACCATTAAATGTTGAAGTAAATGCTGGAGACATTGTAGCTTGAGGAGAAGATGTTATAGTTAAACTAGATAATTTATTTTCATTTGATAATCTATATACTTTAATTTTATATTCTCTTGTTGATTTATCTTCTGCTGTTACTGTAATTGTGAAATTGTTTTCTCCAATATTTAAATTTACTGTTCCAATACCTGAAACACTTGCTTTTCCTGTGTCATCAACTAAACCATTTAATAACATTGATGATTTATTATTCGCTACTGTTCCTAAATCATATTCTTGTTTAGTTTTGTTAAAATTACTAACACTTACACCATCAACAGTTAAACTTTTTAAATAACTATTATCTGATGCTGCTTGTCGATTAATTGCTAAATTATAATTTTGAGATGTACAACTATTTCCTGGTACACTTGAGTATTTGCTTAAACAGTTTTCTGCTTTTACAACTAAAACTTTATTATTTGATAATGTTCCAGAATTAGATAGATTCCATGTTCCAAGTCCACTATCAACATAAGCATTGGCATGAGTAGGCGTTGCAGAAACTGATGTAGAAGTTATAGCATAAGGTATTGTTGTTGAATAACTATAAGTTCCACTAATTAAATTTCCAAAACTTATACCATTAGTTAAATTAATTGAAGAAAGTGTTGCATCATTTGATAATCTGTATACGTTTAATGTATAAACTTCAGTATTACCAAACTCGCTTGTTACTGTGATTGTAAAACTATTTTCTCCAACATTAATATTATTTTTTCCTAAAATACCACTTAATATTGAAGCCTTGCTATGATTTGCTGTTGCATTTAAGTTAATATATTCTATATCATTTGGAACTACAGCAGTATATGATTTATTATCCACACTTCCTGATACAAACGCAGGAGAAAGTGGATAAGTTGTAGAGCCATTTGTTACTGTTAATGTTCCAAGTGAAGCATCATGTGATAATGATTCACCTGGTATTTTTACATTCGCATCAGTAGTTGTAAATTCATATTGATTTCCATCAAAATCAGTCATATCATTATCTCCTGGTTTCTTTGAAAATTCAATAGGGATTGTTCCTGTAGCAGAATCATTTATTTTTAAGAAAAAATATAATAGTTCTGTTTCTGCTGTCAAAGGAACATCTTCACTATCAACAAATGAACCGCCTATTATTCCTGAAGTCGAATTATAGTTAAAACTTGTAGAGTAATTTGAATCCTCTGGCCAATATGTAGTTTGATAATATAAAAGACTTCCATTTGCTTTTACTATTGGTGTTAGAACATCGGTATCAATATTTAAACGAGTATTAATACTTGTTATTACTTTAGGACTACCTGGCGTATAATTTAAGATTGTTAAAATTACAGTTCCAGTATCTACTTCGTCACCTGTATTAATTACATATGATGAAAGTTTCCCTGAAACATAATCATTGTAGCAACTTTTATAATCCCTTTGTGTTGCAAATGAATTATATTTTGATCCATCACATTTAATCATTTTAATATTTAAGTTATGAGCCGTATCTGCCTTTGCATTTGTAAAACAAATTGTAATAAATAAAATAAAAAATGAACAGATATATTTAAAATACTTTTTATTATTTTTCATACCACGACAATCCTACCTTTACTATTCTATACAAGTATATCAATTTTTTCGTTTTTTTTCTACAAAATTCGCAAAAAAAATATAGAATTTTCATTATAAAATTAAACAAAATATTTAATTTATAAAAAAGACTATTATTAATACATTGGTAAAAAATTATTAATATCTAAACTATATATATCATAAATTAAACAAAAAAGAATTTTAATCATCTAAAATTAAAATTCCTTTTATTTTTTGTTATAGAAATCATATAATTCTGTATTCAACGAACTAATTTTTCCTGATATATAGTTTTTAATTTTATTTATATCTGCAACAGTATTATATGTATCCATATTAATATCTGCAGCAGCTTTATCTATTTCATCAAACTCTATTTTAGCTGATATTTGATTTTTAGATTTATTTATATCTGCAACAGTAACATATCCGTCACCACTTATATCACCTTTAATTACTAATACAAGTTGATCATATACTGTTCCATTAATTGATAATTTAACTATATATCTTGTTTTAATATTAACATCATCAGAAATTATATCTGTTTCTGTACTATCATAAACTTGAAGATTACTTCGTTCATTCTTTAAATTATTTAAGAATTCATCGACTGTTGTATGTGGTTCCATACCTGTAATATATTCATAACCTTCTGTATCACGATTTATAATATAAGTATCAGTTTCTATCATTGGATTAATTACATGAACAGTTATAGTTTTAGTAAGTGCGGGATTTCTAGTTGAAGTAACTTTAATAGTTGTATCCCCTACTTTATTTGGTGTAATTAAACCATCTTTTGAAACACTTAATATAGATGTATCTTGTGGTACATAAGTCATTTCTTTATAATCAGTATTTTCAGGATTATACTTTATATCAATTTGATAATCATTTCCTATTGGTACATTGATTTCTAAATCAGTTTCAAATGAATTAATATCTGTTTTTTTATAAACTTCTATATTAACACTTTGTTGAGTAATTCCATCTTCTGCTATAACAGTTATAGTAATTATATTTTTACCTGGGAATAATTCAGTAACTCCATCTCCTATTACAACTGCGTCTGTTGATGCTGTCGTAACATCAAATGAAATATTCTTAACATCCCCTTCAACTTCTATTTTATAATCACCAATTTCAGAAGAAAATTTAGGATTAAGTGTACTTACTGATGGCTTTATATCCGTAATTGTAGCATCATGGCTTGCTTGTCTTACAATAGTAACCTCATAAGTATTAACTAATCCACTTTGTGATGTAACGTTAATAAACTTTGTAACACTTCCTACTGATAATTGATATGTTTCTAAGCCAGTTACTGTAGCTCCATCGGATATTGTTCCTGATAAAGTTACATATTTTGTACCAATTGGTACATTTAACGTATAACTATTTACTTCAGGATCAAACTTAGGACTTATTTCACCAATATTTGTATTTAAAGTCAACAATTTATTTTCATCACTATTTGCACGTGTAATTGTAAGTTTATATACTCTTTCTGATTTTGTTGAACTAATAACTTTAATATATATGTCATTTGTTCCTGGTTTTAAATTAATTTGTGTTATATCTTTATATTCAACGTAAGAAGAATCAGATTTTATATATACCACGCTGGTAGAAAGTTCAGGTGTCGCTTTTAAATTAACAAAAGAAACTTCATTACCTACATCTAATGTATAATTTTGAATTGTTTTATCAAATTCTGGAACTATTTCATTTTTGCTTACAGATAATACACTCAAATATGTATTACTTGCTTCTTGTCTAATTGCGTCTATAGTATATGTAGTCCCTTCACCATTATAAGAAACTTTTACTATAATAATATTGTGACCCACTTCTAAATTATCATTTCCATATATATCAACTGTAGCATCTTCATTATGTTTAACGTAATTAATAGTTGCACTTTCATATTCATTTGGTATGTTTACAACATAATTAAATGTATTAGGATTGAATTTTGGATTTAATTCACCTTCTAAAACAGTTAAGTTTTCTAATAAAGTTTGTTGTAATTCATTTTCTTTTCTAGTAACATTTACAAAATATGTTTTTATTGTTCCATCTTCTGCTGTTACAGTAACTGATAATTTATTTGTACCTTCAACCAAATCATAAGTTTGATTTCCACTAACAGTAGCTTTTTCTGACTCCGCTATTCCATTTAATGTAATAGAATCAACATAATTTTCAACTTCTACTGTATATGAAGTAGTGTCTTTATCAAATGCTGGTACCAACTCACCATTATTTATTGTTAAACTTTGTAAGTTAGCATTACTATCTTTTTTCTTAGTTACAACAACAGTATAAACTTTTGTTGTTCCATCTTCTGCTGTTACAGTAAGTTTAACAGTTAAATCATTGTCGGTAAGTTTATAAATTCCATTTCCTGTAATTTTGGCTGTTGTATCTTCTCTAACACCAATAATTTGTATTGTATTAACATTGTTTTCTACGTGATAAATATAATTATATTTATCTTTATCAAATTCAAAATCTTTTTCTGGGAATGTTACAATATCGCTTAAATAAGCATTGCTGGAAGCTTTTTTTGTAACAATTATTGTATACTCTAAACTTGTTTTTCCATCTTGAGCAACCGTAGTTATTGTTACAGTATTTTCACCTATTTTTAAGTTTTTATTACCTGTAATTGTATATGTTGCTTTTTCATCCATCATAACAACAGACTCATTAATAGATGTTACTTTACTATCAACTTCCATTGCATATGCATTTTTATTTTTATCAAACGTTGGTGAAAGTGTTCCATAATCAAATGATAATGACTTAATTCTTGCTTCATTTGGACCAGCTTTATAAACATCTAATTGATAATTTCTAATATTTCCTTCATAATTTGTTACTCTAATAACAAATGGATTTTTACCAGAATCTACGTTTAACATTATTTTAGGATCACTTACAGTCATATCAACTGTTGTTGTTGATGTAGAACCTAACTTGTAAACTTCTACTTTGGTATATAAAGGTTCTTCAGCCTTCAAATGAAGGTTTATTCTTTTTACATCTTTTCCTACTTCAGTTGTATAATTCATCATTCCTATATTAAATATTGGATCTAATGTTCCTTCATCCATATACATATCTGTTAAACGATTACTTGCAACAGGTTTTTGCATTCTTGTTGCATGAATAATATAAGTTTTCTTATCCCCATTTTCAGCTGTAACTATTACTTCTATATCTTTTGTTATTTCAACCTCAAGATTAGTATTATTTTTTATTTCTACAGTTGCTTCCTTAGAATTTGTTTCATAAATTATTGTTGCACTTTCATATTCAAAAGGAATATTTACACTATATTCTAAAGTGCCTGGATCAAATATTGGCGTTATTACTCCTTCGGCAACTTGTAAGTTTTTAAGTAAATTATCAGAAGATTTTTCTCTATTTATATGTATTACATAATTAATACTTCCTTTATCTAAATAACTTACCGTAAGAGTTATATCATTGTTTCCAGTATTAAGTTCATATTCTCCTAACCCAGAAATATCGTTTAATGTTTCTTTTAAAGTGGCGCTAACTAACACATCTTTTACTTCATTTCCAACAGAAACATTATATTCAAATACATCATTACTATAATTTGGAGTGATTGGATAAATCGTACCATCATGACTAACAGTTAAATCTAATAATTCGAAATCGAACTCTCGATTAATAGTTACTTGATAAGTATTAATACTTCCATTTTCACTTGTAACAATTATAGGTATTATATTTTCACCATACTCTAATATATAACTTCCGTTACCTGTAATATTTTGCATTACTTGTCCTTTTACCGTTGATATAGTAACTTCACTTATTGTTGATGAAACATTAACTGTATAATTATTTACTAAACTATCAAATGACGGTGTTACAGCATGAATTGTTTCTACTCCATTTTTTGTAGATTTTACAGTTATTCCATTTAATAAATTATTTTCACTTGGTTTTCTAGTAGCATGAATATTATATGTTTTACCACGTGTTTTATCACCTGATAATACTACTACTTTGACTATATTTTCACCTGTTACGAAGTTAGAATTTCCTGATATATATACAGTTTGTTCTGGAGATTCTTTTTCATAAATAATATCTAATGAATTAACCGTACTATCAATTTCAATATAATAATCTAAAACATTTTTTGAGAAACTTGGAGTTAATTCATAGCCCTTAACCTTTAAATTTGCAAGATTAACATTATCGCTTTGTTTTCTTATAATACTTAAAGTATAAGTTGCAGAATCACCAGTTTCTGGAGTAACAATTATATTAAATGTATTCAACCCTTGTTCAATGTCAAATTCACCATTTCCAGTTACTGTTGTATGAGTTGTATCAAATGCAGTTCCCTCAATTTTGATTTTACTGACTTCACTATCTACTTCTAAGACATAATCAAATTTATATTTATTAAATACTTGTAATAAATCTGCAGTATCCCCTGATGAAACTGTTAAGCTTGCAAGTAGATTACTATAAGCTTCATTCCTATATGCATGTATAATATAGTCTCTTTCATTACATCCTTTTCTTGTTTTAACTGTACTTGAACAACTTTCTGATTCTGTATGAACAATTATATCGTTTCTTCCAAAGTATAATACTTTTGCACCTTTTATTGTGATATTTTGATTTTCATTTTTCTTCTCAAATTCTAATTCATATTTACCACTTTCTATAGCATTGAATTCAACATTGTATTCATATAAATTTTCATCAAATTCAGTTATATCATACTCTGGTGTTTTAAATGAAATTCCTGCTATGTTAGGATCAGAATTTGCTTCTCTATATACTGTTAAAGTATAATCAAAAATTTCATCCAATGAATTTTTAACCCTAATTATTATTTTATTTTCACCAACTTTTAAATCTTCATTTCCTATTATTTCATAGTTTTGAAGATCATTTTTTGGTGTAACAATAATATTTTCTAAACTAGTTAATTCATTTGGAATATATATTTCATAATCTGTTACATCTTCATTAAATACTTTATCTAGTGTACAAATATCTGTACAATCATCATCTTCATTAAATTTAACTTCTATATTTGATAATTTTAATTCACGTGTTTTTCTACGAGCTAATTGAACTGTGTATAAAGCAACATCTCCATTTTCTGCTGTTACAATAAATTTATATGGATTATCATAAGAAATCTTTTGTGGCAATATTACATTATGAGTAGCATATTCATTACTCAAAGTAATACTCTCTAATGTTGCACTTGTATCTGTATCAAAGATATCATATGTAAATATATTATCTTTGTGTTTAAGTTCAGTTTGATTTACAACTACACTTTCAACATTATTATTTGTAGATAATTCAGGTAGTACTGATATGTGGTAGTATTTTTGAACTACACCATCACCTGCTGTTACTGTTATTGTGTAAATATTGTTTGGTTTTGTAAAGTCAATATCTAACTTGTTATCTAGCGAAATAATTGCATTTTTATCAGATAAAGTATATAAAATTTCTTCTCTTGTTAATGTCTTCTTTGTTCTTGGAACACGAATTGTATAGTCAGTTTCTTCTGGATCATAAGTTTCTTCAAATGGATAATTCTTTACACTTAAAGAACTTAATGTAGCATCAGCACTATCACTACGAGTGATATTTATAGTATAAGTTTTTTCTTCTTTATTTTGTGCTCTAACTACAACATCTATCTTATTACTACCATATTCCAAATTAAATGGTTGACTTAAATCAGTTATAATAGTAGCTTTTTTATCTGCAAGTGTAGCTGAGATCATTACTTGATTCATTGTACCTAATACAGTTTTATCATATTCTAAAACTTGTGATGAAAAATTTGGTAATGAAACATAATTAACTTTTAGATCCAATAAATCATTATTTGATGATTCAGCTCTGTTTACATTTACAGTATATGTATCTTCAGTTTCATCTTCTGCTGTTACTATTAATGATATTGTCTTACCATTATCTTCTTCATCAAAAATATGACTAGAAGGGTTAGAAGGATTTACAGTTGCACCTTCTGGTAATGTAGCATTCAAAGTAAAGTTTGATGTATTACTAGGAAGAGTTACATTACATGATTTCGTTGTTTGATCCATAACACATTTATATGTATTTCCTAAAGTATCAATATTTACTTCTGTTATGATAGTATTACTTGATTTTTCTCTTGTTACATTTAATGTGTATTTTGACTCAGTTGTTCCATCTTCTGATTTAGAAGTTATTACATACTGTGTTACATTTCCTGAATTTAAATTAATTTCTGGGAATGTTACTACACTATCTGGATCAATAGTTGTATAAGTAAATGACTCTTTATTAAGTTTGCTAATATTATTTGGAACTGTTACTGAATATTCAAGCGTGTCACTATCAAATAAAGGAGTTAATGTATTTCCAATCAAATCTAAGTTTGATAATCTTGATTCATTAGACAATGGTTTCCTGATTTTTACATTATAAACTCTTTTTTCTCCTCTACTAGATGTAACAGTTATAGGAACAAGTAAATATTTTGCATTTGCATCAAAATTATAATCACCATTTCCCTCAACTGTCGATATAGAAACTTCTGGTGTTGATAGAACATTGCATGAAGTAGTTGAACTATCTGTAAATACAATATACTCATTTATTGTTCTATCAAATGCAGGTTCTAAATTACCACAACTTACATTTAAAGTTGATAGATAATTGTTTATTAGATCTTCACTGCTAATAGTTAAAGTGTAAGTTTTTTCATCCCCATTTTCTGCTTCTACTATAACTGTAATAGTTGGATTAGATGAAACATCAGGAATTGAAACACTATTTTCAAAACTATTTATTTCACTAACAACTTGTTCTGAATTATTTATCATAATACTTTTGATTTTTGAAGTATTTTTTAATGTTTTTAATTTTAAACTAGCTTGTTGTAAACCATTTGGAACAAATACTTCGTATTCTGTTTTATCTTTATCAAAAACAGGATTAAAATCATAATTATTTAATTCAAATGTACTTAACCTAGGATCAGTAGAAACTATTTTTGTTACAACAATTGTATATGTATTTGTAACTTTTAAATCTTCGCTTGTTACCTTTATTGTTACTGTTGATGTACTATCATTACTAAAATTACTATTACCAGAAATTGTATAAGTTGAGTATGGATCAGTTAAAACTATATTTTCTAAATTCAAACTTGTTTCATCTGTTGTAATTGTATAATCAAAATTATTTTTATTAAATATTGGAGTTACATCTATACCTAAACTATCAATAGTAGCAATATCTTTAGCACTTCTATCAACTATAAGATTGTATGTTGTAGTTGTACCATTTTCTGCTTCTACTATTATCATATATATATTTTGTCCGGTTGTAAGTTCAACCTCATTTGATACTACATCACCATTTATATCATAAATTTTATATGAAGAATATTTACTGCTTAAAGTTGGTGTAATAGTAATCTTATGTTCTTTAGTACTTAAAGTATATTGATAACTGTCTGATGAAAAAGTTTCATTAATTCCTTCACTTGTTGTTAAATTAGATAATTTCGAATCACTATTTTTGTTATTTGTAATAGTTATTTTATATGTTCTAACATTACCATTTTGAGCAGTTACATTTATGAAAAAAACATTTTCTCCTAGTTTAAGATTTTGTGGAAAACTAGTAATAATATTTCCATCTACATCGGTAATATTATAAACTGCATTTTTACTTTCCAATGTTGCATTTATAGAAATTTGCTTATCTTCTGTAGTTTTTGTATATTCTAATGTTTCTTTATCAAATGTTTCATTAAATCCTACATTTGTTGTTATACTAGCTAAATAATTATTATCATCTAAAACACGATTAGCATGAATTGTATATTCTCTAGTATCACCAGACTCACTAGTAACCAAAATTTTGATATCATTTATTCCTTCTTTTAAATTAAGGTCTCCCTCTATTTTTACAGTTGCATATTTATTATTAGCAATTGCAGTTATATCAATTTTTTTATCAAATGTATCTAAATTATATTCTAATTGTTCTGGATCAAAACTTGGTGTTAAAGTATTATCTTTTACTTCTAATGTTTTTAATGTGTTATCATTACTTAATTCTCTTGTCACATTTAATGTATATATTCTTTCATTTCCTGTTTCACTTGTTACTTTTATTGTTACTACATTTAAACCAGCTACAAGTGATTTAGCATTTTCGCTTATTTCAACTTTTGCATATTTGTTTGTTGGAATTGCAGTTATATCAAGAGTACGATCGTTTGTTGTAAAACTATAATCTAGTGTATCAGAATTAAAACTTGGTGTTAGGTTATTGTCTTTTACAATTAGTGTACTAAGAGAATTATCATCAGATTTTTCCCTAGTTATAATAAGAGTGTACGTTCTAACAGTACCATCCTCTGCTGTTACAGTTATAACATTATTAGAAGGATTTTCTGTCAATAAATTTATATTTTTAACATATACACTACTATTTCCTATTTTAGCACGTTTGTTTCCATCAGCTGTTGCTGTTAGCAATACATTTGGAACTTCATTTGGAAGAGTTAATGTGTAATTGTCGTATAATGGATCGAAATTTGGAGTCAATTTATAAATTTCGCTTCCATTTGTTACTAATAATGATTGTAAATAATTATCTGTATATCCTGCACGATTTACTATAATTTTGTAATCACAAGTTGAACCATCTTCTGCTGTTACACGAACTATAATTTCATTTTTTCCAGCTTGTAAATTATTATAATTTCCAATTATTGTATATTTTGATGTATCAGCTGATGGAACTGCATTGATTGTTAATTTTTCTGTTTCACCTGTTATATACATGTAATATACAAATTTTGTTGTTTCAAAAGGTTCTGTTAAATTTGCTTCATCTACAGTTAAACTAGATAATAATGTATTTGCATTTGCTTTTCTATTTATTATAAAAGTATAAGTCAACTTACTTCCATCTTGTGCGGTTACAACTACATTAATTGTATTAGCACCTACATTTAAGTTATATTCGTCTAATCCAGTTACTGTTGCAAGTAATGGATCTTCTAAAATACCTGACAATGATATTTTTGAAACTGAATTCTCAACTACCATGTTATATTTCAAATTCATCTTATTAAAAGTTGAGGTAATTTCTAGTTCTTTAATATTTTCTGAATCTGTAATATCATTTATTGTAAGTTCTTTTAAGAAAGCATTATTACTTTCTAATCTGTTAACATGAACATTATATTGCTTTTGATTTCCATTTGCAGCAGTTACAGTTATTGTAATTGTATTTTCACCATACTGTAAATCGGATGAATCTATTTTTACAGTTGCATTTTCATCATCCGCAATTGCTTCTAATTCTACACGCTCTGTTTCATTTGGAACAGTTACATAATAATCAGTTATATTATATGAATAGTTTATTTCATATTCTGGTGAAATCATTCTTAAAACTTTTAAATCTGCATTTCCATCCATATCACGGTAAATGTTGTAATTCCATGACGTTATATGATTTTTATCTTCACTTGTAACGTCTACTTGGAATTTATTATTTCCACCAGACAATTCATACAAACCATCACCATTTACAGTTTGAAAATAGTGAGCTTTATCAACAACCATAACAATTTCTCTAATTGTATATGGAACTTTAACATTATATGTATTAATTTCAGGATCAAATTTATAATCACATGCACCATCTAAAGTTGCACAATACTCTTCTATTAATCCATTTATGAAAATATTTTTTGGAGTTGCATTTGTATCTGCATCTCTTGTAACAATAACTTTATATGTCTTTGTATATCCATTTTCTGCTGTTACTACTAAAGGAATTTCTGTTGTTCCACTTTCTATTGTATAATTTCCATTTCCTACAACACTTGCTTTACTATCAGCAGGAACACCTTCAATATTAATTTCAACTTCATCTGAATTTAGTTTTAAATAATATGTATCAACATTATAATCCCATTCTGGTGTCATAACACCTTTATTAGATATAATTCCATCTAAGAAATTATTTTCACTTTGTTGATATGGAATAGTTACTTTAACATAACCATTTCCAGAATGTCCTGTTTCCATTGTACCAGTTGGTGATTTAAAATAATTTGAACCACTAACTGTATTAGCATTTGTTAAATAATACTTGCTATCAAGTAACCATTCTTTTGCGTTTTCAATTACATAGGCAGTTTCAGAAGTATATATAAATCCTGATCCACCTCCACCACCATTTGACCAACCACTTGTTGCTCCAGAGCCACCGCCGTACCAGCCGCCGCCGCCTCCACCTCCAAAGTAGTTTCCGCCACTAGTTGGTGCATTTGCGCCTATACCAAATTTTCCTATTGTACCAATTGCTTTATTATATTTTCCGTATGTTCCTCCGTCTGTTTGAGTACCTCCACCAGCTTGAGTTCCACAAGATCCACTTGCACTTGAACCTCCACCGTTAAGTCCTCCTCCAACAGCTCCAGCAGCACAGCCATCTGAACCATGACCGCCTCCACCTCCGGCTACAATTACACGACTATATAATGAATCAGTTCCAATACGTATATCGGATGCTCCTCCACCTTTTCCTACACGTGAAGAACCACCACCATTAAATCCTCCATTTGCTCCACTACCACCAGCGTAAGCATAAAGGATTGTTCCTTTTTCTAAATAGACTGTTCCATATGAGTAACCTCCACGGCCACCTCCGGCTCCTCCTTGAGCTCCCCATACTTCTAATAAATATTCATGGTCATATGGAATTATTATTGTTTGAACGTTACCATTATATCCTAGATTTTTTTCATATCCACTTACAGTAACTCTTTTTGCATGTAAAGTATAAGTTGTAGGATCAACATGTGGTTCTGTTACTGTAATAATGATATCAAATTTATCTGATTGAATATATCCATCACCAGACACAGTAGCTTTTGCTTCTCCATCGTAAAGTTCAACTAGTGTATCAATTGAAGCTATATGACTCTCAAATTCAATATCAAATTCTGTTTTATCATCAGTTATTGGGAAATCTATTACTGACCCACCACTACTATTAAATGTTAGTTTTTTTATTTTGCTAGAATGAGGTAAGTTAATATTTAATGTATAAATTTTTGTACTTGTACCTGTTTCATTTGTTACTGAAATAGGTATGCTGTAAGAATTATTTTTATTAGATATATGTCCAATATTTGTGATGATTTGATCTGATGATCCTTTATCAACAGTTAAATTATATTCGTCCATATAGTATGGTAAATTAACATTATATGTATATGTGTTCTTATCGAACGAAACATCTGAAAATTCAGATATAGAATGTTCATCAAAATATATATTATTTAAATAATCTATATCATTTGCTTCACGATAAATGTGATAACTAAATACTTCAACAGCACCATTTATATATGTAATTGTTATATTAAATGTGTTATCACCGACATGAATTTCTCTAGTTCCATCACCTTCTACACTTAAAATTGAATCACTGTCTGTAACTTTAAAAGTTACTAAAGATGAATCGTTACTATCCAATGTACCAGTGTAATCTTTTACATCATAATCAAATTTTTTATCCAAAGTGACATTGTCACTAACAATAATATCAAAATCGTATGATAATGAGAAAGATATTTTTACAAATCCATTTCCTTCATGTCCTGTTTCTGTTCCACCTGTTGTATTTGGGAACGAAGTATTTCCAGCTTTTGTTGAAGCTTCCATTAAATATTGGCTAGGTAATAATAGGTATTCACTTGGAACGGTTGTAGAATTAGCACTAGTCCAGACAAATCCTGAACCACCACCGCCACCTTTATCATCATCAACAGAGCCATCTACACCAGCTCCTCCACCGCCGTACCAGCCACCGCCGCCACCGCCGCCGTAGCCTCCATTTGCAGCTATACCTGAGCCACCTTGTCCAAATGTTCCATAATTATTTCCAGCTTTTATTTGCGATGCACCTTCAGCTCCTGATCCATAGCTTCCAGCTCCAACACCACCAGTTGAGCCTCCACCGACTCCACCAGTATTTTGTGGTGCTCCTACTGAACCGCCACCACCAGCGACTATTAAACGGTTATATAAAGATTGACCACCTATACGTATATCAGATGCTCCTCCACCATAGATAGTTCCGTACCCAGCTTTGCCACCGCCATTCCATCCACCAGCATTACCGGAGCTTCCAACATATACATAAAGTATTTGCCCTTTATTTAAAAATATTTGTCCTGTAGAATATCCACCTTTTCCACCGTTATTATTTCCACGATGTCCACCTTGTGCTCCCCATGCTTCTAATGTATAAATACCTGCCGCTGGGGCAACAAACTTTTGTGGAAGACCATTGTATACATAACCATATGAACCAGTTGTTCCACTCATTAAATAATCACTTTGTTTATGAAATGTTATTTTATAATTAACTGTTAAACCTGTAATATCATTTTTTACATCTACACTATAAACATATTGTTTTTCATTTGTAATATCATAACTTCCAGTGTAGCTTTCAACCATTGAATAACCTTCATTTAGTTGAAAATTAACATTTATTTTTTTTACACTATCCAAAACTGAAATATGATATTCATATATTGTATAATCAAAATCTATTGGAATTTCACCATCATTAATAGTTATACCGCTTACACCATTAATTAATTTTGGGCTGATTCTAACATATCCATTTCCTGTATGACCAGTTTCTGTTACTCCACTCGGATTTTTAAAGCTTACATTACCATTGGATAAAATGGCGTTGCTTAAATAATTTTTATCTGTTACTAAATATCCTTCTGGCACATATTTACTATTCTCACTAGTAAAGGCAAAGTTAGATCCTCCACCCCCACCTTTATCATCATCAGCAGAGCTATCTGGATTAGCTCCTCCACCGCCATACCAGCCGCCTCCACCGGCACCGCCATAGCCACCGCTTCCAAAAGCGCCGTTTCCGCCATACCCAAAGCCAGCTCTATAAGAACCTGCAGCATTAATTGCACCAGCAGTACCTCCAGTACCACAACCATTATCAGCACTTAGCCCTGCAGCAGCACCAGATATATTACTAGCACCTACTGAGCCACCACCACCAGCCACTAATATTCTATTATAAAGTGAATTTCCACCAAAGCGAATGTCTGTAGCTCCTCCACCATACATGTTAGTAGTTTCACTCCATACACCACCTGTTGAGTAATATCCGTTAGTGTGTCCTCCACCATTCCAGCCTTTTGTTTTTCCATCTTGTGAAAGAGTAGAGCCGCTTCCACCAACGTATATATAAAGAACTTCTCCTTTTACTAGATACATATCTGCTTTAGCGTACCCACCTTTTCCACCATTATTAGATCCTCTGTGTCCCCCTTGGGCTCCCCATGTTTCTAATGTATAAATGCCAGTTGCCGGAACATAGAATTTTTCATAGTTTCCAGTGTAAGAATATCCATAAGATACTACATCACGATTTTCTAAATACGCATTTTGCTTTTTTACATTTACAGTATAGACTTGAACGACTCCTGTTTCTTCATCAGTTAAAGTTATTGTATTTGTTACTGATAAATTATTAGTCATATCAGTGCTTCTATTTGATTGTGTTAAAGTATAACCATCTTCTGTTGAAATATTAAATCTAATATTTTCAATATCATTATCTACTGTTAAATTATATTCATATAAATTGTATTTATAATCAATTGGTACATTTCCACGATTGATTTCAAAATTAGTTATTCCATCAAGTTCTAAAGCAGTTATTTTGGCATATCCATCTCCTGCTCTTGAACCTGTTGAATAATTAACATTTGTCATATAATAATCGGGGGAAACTGAATAACCAGTTGGAACATATTGTTTAGTTTGAGTGTTCCAAGTAAAACTTGAACCGCCTCCACCTCCACGATCATCATCAACAGAGCCATCAGGAGTAGATCCACCTCCACCATACCAGCCACCTCCACCGGCACCAGCATGGCCTCCTGAACCTGATGTTCCACTTCCGCCAAAGCCAAACCCTGCACGAAGAGAACCAGCACCAGACAATGTTGCTCCTACACCACCAGTTCCACATCCAGAAGAAGAACCCCCAGTTAATCCGCCAGCACCACCAACTTTATCGTTAGCACCTACGGTTCCTCCTCCACCGGCTACTATTAATCTTGATTTTAAACTAGCTTCATTATCCCAAGCACCATTTACAAATCTAATGTCTGTAGCTCCTCCACCATACGTTTTTAAAGTTGGCTGAGCTCCTCCACCATTATATCCTCCATGTGTTTTTCCTGAACCACCGACATATATATATAAAATATCTCCACGTTTTAAATATACTTCACCAGTTGTATATCCACCTTTTCCACCGTTATTAGCACCACGGTCGCCTCCTTGTGCTCCCCATGTTTCTAATTTATATATACCACTTCGTGGTACAACAAATGTTTGATAATCTCCACTATATTCAAATTCATATGTTGGACCTGCAGCATTTACTTTAGTTATCATAAATGGACATGCAAAAAAGAATATTAACGCAAGCGCTAATATAAACTTTATAGTAAATTTTTTTTCATTTTTTTTAGTTTCTACCATACTATCATCGTCCATCTTACTATCATAATAATTATATAATATTTTTTAACTTTTGTCATCATGCAATAGATATATTTTTAAAAAAAAAGTACTTTTTCAAGCACCTATTTTTCACTTTCAAAACCACAATCTAATATTACATCAATACTATAATCTGTTTTTCCATATGGTTCTTTTGGATAAATTACTACCATTGAAGTATTTTTATTACATTCTTCATTAGTTTCTTTATTAATAAAAGGGTTATTTTCATCCGTAGTTTCTGTTTTTTTAGAACGAAGCATATTGTCTAAACTAACTTTTATTCCAATATCTTTGTATTTTTCTAAAAAGACTTTTCTCTCAGTTTCATTTTTCCCTATTTGATTGTAATAAAAATCTTCATAGAATTGAACTCCCATTTCTTTAAGTGATTTAGTTAATTGTTCTGAATTGCTTATTGTTTTTTTCTTAAGTGTGAATATTAAAAATATTGATAGAACAACAACTATTATTATTACACCTGAAATTATACAATTTTTAATTAATTTTGAATTGTTTTTGTCTTTCATACAACATTACCTACCTTGGATTTAATTATACCACAAATAAAAATTATTAGATAGATTTTTTATAAATAAAAATAAATTTAATCTCAAAATAAAATATTTTTATATTTATAAGGTTTTCCACAGCAAAAAAGTGCACAGCACTTTATTCTACAAATTCAACAGGTTTTTGATCTAATCTATCTAAATAAAAATCGTTTAAATATTTCTTGCTTCTATTTTTCATTACATCATTTATTGGAATCAATGTATAATCCTTTAAAACTACATAATCATAAGTAAAAGTTAAAACATCATCATAAAACTTGGTTAATAAATCTATTTTCATAATAGTTGTATATACATTTCCATTATCTGAATAATCAATTAATTCATAAAACCCTTTATCTGTTTTTACTATTCTGTCATTATAAATATGTAATATTTTTTCTTCTTCATAATTGCCATTTACTTTATAAGTAGTTGCAGGAACTGTTCTTTTCTCGGTAAAATGATAATATTCTTCTACTATTTTATAGATTATATTATCTTTTACATAAAATAGATTGCATCGCATATCATAATTTCTAGTAAGATTATGCGCCACCGAATATAAATCAGTATTTGTATCTTTGAATTTATATATAGAATTTTCAAACATTTCATATCCTTCTTTTACTTTATTATCTACATTATCATCATAAATTACATATTTTTTACCTGTATCGTCATAAAAGTATATATCTGAGCCATATGGAATGCCTATATTTGTTACTTTAATATTTTCTGGAATATCATACACCTTTTTGTAACTAACTTCATCTATTTTTAGTTTTTCTGGATCGTAAATGTAAGCTTTGTTATTAGATATAAATGCATAATTTATAAAATAAGAGTCTTCATTTAAAACTTCTCCACCTGCAAAAGTATAATAATTTGCCTCTTGCTTTGTTTTACCATTTTTCTTAAGTACAGCTTCAAGCAAGTTGACTGGTTCTGTATCTGTTTTATCAGTTAATTCAGGTGTTTCTGTTGTTTTTGTATTATTTTTATTAAATAACACAAAGCATAAAATACCAACTAATAATATAAATATGATAATACAAATTAAAATAATTTTTTTATTTTTCATATTTCACCTATTTTTCAATATATCCACTTGTTTTTTCTGTATACATATTATCAGTTATTGATTTATATCTTTCGCCTTTATAATCATCGGTAAAACCATTGTAAGCTTTATATATATCACCATTTTCAGTATCATAAACTCTTTCATAACCTAATGTTGCATCACTTTGTTTTTGACTCATTATATCATAAGTTTTACTTCTGTTTTCCCAAGCATTCATATATGAATCAAAAGCTTTTTGTACACTAGCGCTTAATTCTAATGCTTGTTTAGTTTGGGCATTACCATCATCTATAGTTTTTTGAACATAAGAACTATTAAAGTCTATTGAATTAATTGATTGCAATAAAATATCTTTATAATCTATAAATTTATCTTTTGCAGATGTAATGGCCATTATGTCATATACCATATAATAAGTTGTATCTACACCACCCATATAATTATTGCCAAAATTAACAACGGAAGCTAAAAACATACCTTCTGCTTCTTTATTATTTTTATCATTAAATGTAGCTCTTAAAACTTTGCTGTCCAAAGCAACACTTTTCATAGACGCACTCGATTCAAATTCTTCTAATTTGTTAAAGTTGTTAATAGTTGGAAAATTTATTGTTGAAAAACTTGGATCAAATGATTTAATAAACGTAAAAATTTCATTAAATTTTTGGTAAAAACCTTCTGTCGTTGGATTATCTAAAACTACTGCATCGGCAAATAATTTATATTGAGAATTATATCCACTCATACTATAATAATTTTGCCAAGATGATTTCGACGCATTATTTTTTAGTAATGGTTGTACCTTCAACATTAAAAATATTTGATTTCTATCATCATTAGGATCATATACTCTTATTGCGTAATATATACCACTACCACCTGTTTCAACTACCCATCCTTTAGGTTTTTTCATAGTAAACGTATTATTTGTGTATTCCTCTAAAGTTATTTCACTTACTTCATTTTTAACTATTTTCACTTTTTCTTTTTTATCAGTTTTATCAGAAGGATTTAACCCTCCCATACTTACACCAGCTTTCTTAGTAAGTTTAATAGTAATGAATGCAGAAATAATTAATACTACAAATATTACTATAATGATTATTATTTTTGTTTTACTTTTCATGATATCTCCCTCCTTATTTATATTATTATAATTAAAATATATTTTTATAACAACTCACTTGTCACTTAAATCAATGTTTTTGCAGACAACTTTTTTGTTATTTTTAAATATATAGTATAATATATATGAGGTGTCAAAAATGTTTTTTAAAGATTTACTTAATAATTACTTAAGAGAATTAAACTGTACTTCAAAAGAATTATCTATTGAATCAAATATATCAGAAGCTGTTATAAGTAGATATCGTAGTGGTCAAAGAATTCCTAAAGAAAACAGTATACAAATAAATAATCTAATAAATGCTCTATACAATATTTCGTTAAAAAAAAATATTAAACTTAATAAAAAAGAAATTAAAGAGAAACTTATAAATTCTATTAATGAATATAATTATTTTAATTACGAAAATTTTAATAATTTAATATCTACAATGAATATCAATATAAACGAAATGTCAAAATATATTGCATTTGATTCTTCACATATTTCAAGAATTAGATATGGAAAAACAAAACCATCGGATTCAGAAGATTTCAGTAAAAGAATTTGTAACTATATATTTGAAAAATATAACAACAAAGATAGCATTCAAAAATTATCAATAATACTTGAATGTGATGCAACAGATTTAAAAAAAATATGTAATTCATTATATAATTGGCTTACAAAACAATCAAAAAGCAACACTCAAATAAATGATTTTTTGAATAAACTTGATAGTTTCGATTTAAATGATTATATTAAAGCTATAAAATTTGACAAATTAAAAGTTCCAAATATACCTTTTTATAGATCAAAAACAAGAAATTATTATGGTATTGAAGAAATGAAAAATGGAGAATTAGATTTCTTTAAAGCTACTGTTTTATCTAAATCTAAGGAAGATATCTTTATGTGTAGTGACATGCCTATGGAAGATATGGCTAAGGATATAAATTTTGGTAAAAAATGGATGTTTGCAATTGCTATGAGTTTAAAAAAAGGATTACATTTAAATATAATTCATAATTTAGATAGACCATTTAAAGAAATGATGCTAGGACTTGAAAGTTGGATTCCAATTTATATGACTGGTCAAATATCACCATTCTATTTAAAAGATAGCAAAAATAATATATATAATCATCTAAATTATACTTCTGGTACAGTTGCACTTTATGGTGAATGTATAAATGGATTTCACAATAAAGGTAAATATTATTTAACTAATAAGAAAGAAGAAGTAAACTATTATAAAGAAAAAGCAAATTTGTTATTGAAAAAAGCATCTCCTCTTATGGAAATATATAACGAATTTGATAAAAATACATTTAAAGCATTTTTATTAAATGATGCAAAATTAAATGGAGAAAGGAGAAGATTTTTACATTCTTTACCTTTATTTACTATTGACGATAAATTATTAAAAAAAATATTAAATGATAATAAAATTCCTAAGGAAGATATAAATGTTATTTTAAAATATAAAAAAGATGAAGAAATAAATATCAATTTAATTTTAAAAAGTAATATAATTACTGATAATATATTTGTAAAAACAAAAGAAGAATTTAGTAATTCAAATATTTATTTGTCACTTGAAAATATTTTTTATAATAAAAAAATAAAATATAATTATTCTGAATATTTAGAACATATAAAAAGTACTAAAGATTATTGTAAAAAAAATAAAAATTATAAACTAAATATTCAAAAAAATAAAACTTTTTCTAATATTTCATTAATAATACTAGAAAACAATTATGTTATAATTTCTAAAACTGAAAATCCTAATATTCATTTTGTTATTAAACATCCTAAATTAGTCGATGCAATAAAAAACTTTACTCCTTTAGTAACAGAGTAAAGCTTTTTATTTTTTTATTTTATCAAAGTACACATCATAATTTTTATCTTTTTCTTCTTCTATTGTTTTTATTATACTTTGTTTATAATCATCAGTATCATTAAAACCCTTAAATGTTTTTGATCCTATAATTGTATATGGAACTCCAGTAACTTTTTCTCCCATACTACTTGCAAATGCATTTAATATGTTCAAATTCTCTTCATTATACCAAACTTCAAATGTATATAAATTATAATATTTACCATATTTAGTTTTTATTGATTCAAAAAATTCTTTTTCTTTTTTACAATGTGGACAACCATCACCCCAGAATAAGTAAATATTAACTTTGTTTTTTTCACGTACTACATTATCTAAATTTATATCATATGAGGTGTCTAATGTAGTATCATTTGTCACATTATTTTCTTCTTTTTTACTTGGCAATTTTATATAAGTAGATAACCACGTTTTAAAAGCCTCTTCTGAATTGTAAATATCAATATCTTCATCGTTATCTGCTTCTAAGTAATCAATTATTTTACCATCTTTAAAAATTACAAATGAAGGATAATATTTTATATATTTTTCAAGGTTTGTATTTTTTATTGATGTAAATTTTATTTTATAAAAGCTTATAGGTGTTGTTTCTTGAAATTTTTTTAAAATACTTTCAAATTTAGATGAAGTATCACATAATGGTTGATATATAAATAACGCAAATGATTTTTTTTCATCTATTAATTCGTTTAAATCTTTTGTTTCAATTTCATTTAATGTATTTGTTCCATAATACCTTTCATCTAAAGAAAATATTTCATTTTTATTTTCTTTTTTTATTAATAAGAAAGTTAATAATACAAATATAACTATACATAGTATTATTGAAAATATAAGTATTTTATTTTTCATTTAATTCCTCAAAGTTTATATCATGATATGAAACTTTCCAAAAGTCATATGTTGTTTTTCCATCTTTAATATTTTTAACTTCAACATTATTTTTTCCTTTATAATACCAATAGCCACCTACGTTATAAATTTTATCTTTATCCCATCCTAATGAAACAAGTAAATTTTTGGTCATTCCTGCATAACCTCCTCCACCGCACATTAGAAATATGTTTTTATCTTTTGGAAATAGATATTCTAATATATCTAAAGATTCTTCATAGTTTGCTTTATAAGTACCATCTGAAACTTGTGTGAATAATGTTTTACCAGTATAGCTACTTCCTACTTCTTCTGGAAGACCTGTTACATTAACTAAGTATGGATATGGAACCACTTCAAATCCTCTTACAAAACCAGATAAATATGAATCGCCTCCTATTGCCTCATAATTGCCTGGATCTTTTAGCATTCTCATATCTCTATATACTGAATCAGTTCTATCTAAATAATTATCTATTGTCTCTTCATTTATATTTTTATCTATTCCGAATTGACCTCTAATTCCACTTGTTACTTCTGGTTTTGGAAGGTTATTACCACGGTTTAAAAATATTAAACCTGATGATAATACTACAAGTATTATTACTGTTATGGTGATTTCTATTTTTTTATTTTTCATAATTAACTAGCATTCCTTTCTTTCGTCCTTTCAATAATAATTTTATAGTAATATATAATTACTTTTCAATAACGTAAAAGTTGAACTTCTCAACTTTTTCTTTTTTGTAATTTCAACCGCACCATTATTT
>ULOI01017072.1_pt1 | contig 31358 bp, 34 predicted proteins | sample 1952231 | NCBI WGS metagenome assembly ULOI01 (sample SAMEA4835593, study PRJEB28245) | human gut metagenome | biome: gut microbiome; material: fecal sample | place: Denmark | collected 2008
AATGTTAAGGTTTTGAACTTGATTCAGTTTGCCAAAAGTTCCAGATACAATCCATTTAAATATATAAGAAATGATACAGATGTTATTAAGCTCATAGGACAGCTCATTTCAAATACAACACCTAAAGGTGCTTCGGCTGGAGATCCATTCTGGGAAAAAGCTGAGGGACTTTTCTTGCAATCGTTATTTCAGTATGTATGGAGGGAAGGCGTTGAAGATGATGATGGAGTGGTGCAACACAATATAGGAGCAGTACTTCAGTTATTACAAGAAGCAGAATTCAAAGAAGATGCCAGGGGCATGAAACTTGATTCTATACTTGATAAGAGAATGAGTGCATTAGAAAAAAGAGATAAAAAACATCCTGCCGTTATTCAGTATAACAAGGTTATGAGAGGTGCTGCTGATACGGTTCGTTCAATTATAATTTCTGCTAATTCAAGATTAGCACCTATCCAATCCCCTGAAATAATCGAGCTTTTATCAGAAGATGAATTTGATATACCTTCAATTGGAACACAAAAGACAGTTGTCTATTGTATCATTCCTGATTCTGATAAAACTTACAATTTTTTAGTTGGATTATTTTATTCGCAGACTTTTAATCAGTTATATTATACAGCTGATTTTGTTTATGATGGTCCGCTACCAATTCACGTAACATTCCTGTTGGACGAGTTTGCCAACGTTGCGTTACCTGATGATTTCTGTTCTTTATTATCTACTATGCGTTCACGTAATATTAGTTCTATTATCATTATTCAGAATTTTGGACAGCTTAATGCATTGTTTAAAGATAATAAAGATAATATTGAAGGTAACTGCGATACATTTATTTTTTTGGGTGGTAATGAAAGCTCTACTCATGAAAAAGTAAGTAAATCAGTTGGTAAACAAACAATTTACAAAAAATCCACTTCTATCTCAAGAGGCAAAAATGGTTCCTCAAGTTCATCTGAAGATGTACTTGGACGTGAAATTATGATGCCGGATGAAGTAAGAAAATTAAGAAGAGACGAATGCATTGTTCTGATAAATGGTTTTGATGCTGTTAAGGATAAAAAGATAAGAACTTGGGAGCATCCACTTTATAATCAAATGGTTAAAGCAAGTAAGAGATATGCATTTGATGCAAGAATTGATAGAGCTATGCGAAAAAAGGCAGCAATAGTAGATAAGGATGGCTCTGTTAACTTTTTGGATAATAGCTTTTTAGAACATCTTATCGCTATGGATAATCAGGCAGTGAAAGAATATGAAACTGAAAAATATGTAGCAGATATATCTGGTGAAGAAGAACCAGAAAAGCTTAGACAGAATGTAATTCAGATTGAATTTAGTCAGTTGATGGCTATGGATTTAGATAGTTTTTCTGATTCAGAAGATGAATTCAAGCAGGAGTTTATTGATTATGTTAATAAAGATCAGGTTGCTAAAAATGATGAAGTAGAAGCAAATAATCAAGAACAGTTAAAAGAAAAGTATCATAGAGAAAATATTAACATTAAGGAGGAACTTAAAACTCCTGAACAGGGTAAAGTATATATGCTTCTTAAAAAAGAAGGTTTTACTGCTGAACAGATAAGATTAATATTGCCACTTGCTGAAACATATTCAGAGGATAAGATTATTAGTTATTTTTCGAGTGATATGTCAAATGAAGATATAGAAGATTGTGTTAACTTACTTCAATTATAATGGCAATATTGCCAAAAAAAAATAAAAATACTGTAATGACTGTCAAGGAATCTTACAGAAAATGTATTATGATTTTAATATCATTAAAGAAAGGAGACTTAAATAGATGAAGTCTAATAAATTTATTGATTTAAAAAACACTTTGCCAGTAATAGCAGGAGTTGCTTCTTATGCTTTAACTAATACAAATATTGCTCTTGCTGCAAGTACAGGTGTTCCAGAAGTAGATCAGGGATTAAATGTAGTAAAAGGTATTGCAATAGGTGTTTGCTCAATCATTGGAACTGTCGGTCTTGTTAAAGGCGGTATAACTTTTTCTTCTGGTATATCACAGCGTGATCAGTCAGGTATTGTCACTGGTGGTTTGGAATTCGCTGGTGGTTTGATAATGGCAGCTATTGCTACTGTTATTGGTTTAATGGGATTTTAAGGAGTTGATATTATGGGCAAAATTATTGCTGATATATTAGCTGCAATAGGTAATTTTCTTAATGATTTCATTGGTGCTACATTAGGAAAGCTTATTTTTGTACCTATGATTAAATCTATGCTTGGAGATGGACCTGGTGATCCAGGGTTTGTTAATTCATTATATAATTCAATGATGATAAAGGCTAACGGTTTTTTACAGGTGTCACCAGATGAATGGGCAAGTGGACTTGGGTGGCAATTTATTAATTCTATTCAAGCGGCGTTTATTTCTGTTGGTGCAGCTTTTGTGTTAGTTTTTTGGCTAATTGGACTGTGTACTGATAGCTTAGATATTAGAAGCAATCTTCGACTTGAAGTTGTTCTTAAACAGTTAACTAAACTTGTTGTTGCTGAATTTTTAGTAGTTAATAGTATTGAACTTATAAGTGCATTTTTTAAGTTACCACAAGCATTATGCAGAATCATGATTGGAAATGCACAGTTTAATATCAATACATCTGATTCGGTATATAGATGTTTGGAAAACCCATCGTTTTCTGATGCGACAATACTTTGGCTTTTTAGCCTTGTTTTGATGGTATTAACTGCAATTTCGGGTGGCTCAATTATATATTTAGCAATTATAAGAATATTTAAGGTACTTATGATTATTCCGTTTGCTGCTATAGCAACAAGTACAGTAGCAAGTTCTCATGGAATATCATCAACTACTATTTCTTATTATAAGTATGCATTTGCAACTATATTAGAATCAGCAACTATGTTAATAGCAGTTAACTTATCAGGATATTTGATTACTAATAATAGTGATTTGTTAACAACTTTGATAAATGGTAGTGATTTTAATGAAGCTTTATCGTGGATGATAGGAACTATGATGCTTCTTGCTTGTACTATGGGTGCAGTTAAAGAAGCAGGACAGATTACGCATCGAGTTTTAGGTGCCTAGTTGTGTCGTAAAATAAGGACTGTGTCATAATGACACAGACCAGGAAAGGGAAAATAAAATGTGTATAGTTAAAGGATATGTCGTCAATCAACCAGAACTTTCATTCTTAACATCAACATATCCTTATGATAAAATCTGTAGGTTTTTCGTTGTTAAAAATGCTGATAATCAGTATATAGCAGATATATATCCTATTGTTTGTTTTGGAAAACTGGCATCAGATGTTGTGAATACAATTAAACCTAATACTTTTATTAAAGTTAATGGACTTTTAAAAGATTTTAATTATAAGGATTATAATCTTACACCTCACAGAACGAAAGTCTTTGTAGCTGATAGTATAGACAGAATTGATAAAGAAGAAATAGATTATACTTTATATGAAAAAGCATATGATGAGCTAATAAGAAACAATATAAATATTATTGATCTAGCTGAATTTGATAGGCTGGAAAGAACAATTAATAGCAAAAAGGAAGTGATACAATGCTGAGTGTTAAAACTAATAGGAGTATAGAAGATTTTAAGTCTGATGTTGTTGGAGGTTTCAATTTAATAGAAACTGTTACAATTGTTGGTTGTGTTATTGTATATGCAATAATTATGATGATTTTAATATTGTATAGTCCTATTCCAAAAATATTGTGTGCATATGTACCTTTTCCTTTAATTGTATATCCTATTGCAAAAACTTTTTTTAAGAAAAATGGAATGGGCATAAAGGAATTCAGAGCCAAAACAAAAGCTTTTAAAAGCGGAGAAATTCTACCTTATAAATCCACAGAAAATCCAGATAATTATCTTAATATTGCAAAAGAATCAAATAGTGAGGATTCTTTTGATAAGACATTGCGTAAAATTAAAATAATAGCTGCTATAGGTATACTGGTATTAATAGCTGCGATTATTTTAGTGGTTGTTTTAAAATTTGTTCTATAAAGGGGTGATTAAAAGTGGGTGCTTTTACTATAAAAAATCAACCAGAAAAAGATACTCCAATTAAAAAGAATGTGGAAATAAAGGATGCAGATAAAAAAAATAATGGTATTAGTGATGAAGAAGGAAGAATATTTAATGCCTGTATAGATTATTTTATCACAGAGCAGGCAGTTCTTGTTAATAAATTAAATGCTTCGTTGAGCGAAGATAGGTATTTAGAAATCAAGAATAATATTTTGAATATTGCAGATCGTTATCTTAAAGAACATTGCAACAATTCAGATTCGGCTAAAAAGTTGTTAGAAAGATTTAAAACTTATATGTTTGGTTATTATATATTAGAGCCACTCTTAAATGATGAATCTTTATCAGACATTAAAGTGGTTACTTGGGATAACATTCGTGTGAAGCGTTTTGGAAAGAGAGAAAATGCAGGAATTAAGTTTTTAAGTGAAGAAGATTATAGAAGATTTATCCGAACAGTATGTTCCAGAAATAGGATTAGTATTAATAGTAAAAATGCATATCCTAATTTTTCAGATACTGTAAATAATCCGCTGTTTCGTTTAAGAATTAACCTTTCAGATGCTATTGTAAACAACAATAATCAGACTACTTTACATATAAGACTTGAGCCAAAATCAAAAGTTACTTTTGATAAATTGGTTGAAAGAAAATATATGACAGAGAATCAAAAAGAATATCTTATAAAAAAGTGGAGAGATGAAGGAGCAGGAATGCTTTTTGTTGGTCCTAATGCGTCAGGAAAAACTGTTGGCGTAAATGGAATGATAGAATATACACCTAAAGAAAAAAATATTCTAGCAATTCAGGAAACTGATGAGCTGTTTTTGATAAATCATCCTGAATTTATTTCAAGACATACGATTGAAGGAAATAATGAAGGTGATATTCATTATGGTCTTAAGGAACACAGTAAAAATGCATTGATGGATGACTGGGATGTTTTCTGTCTAGGTGAAATCAAGTCCGGTGATGATGCAGCTTCATTTCCATCAATAGCAGCTACAGGTTCTCAATTTATTTTGACTTCTCATGGAATGGATGAAATAGAAGGTTTATATAAAATTGGCGATTATATTAAACAGGCTACAGGTTATGATCTTGACCAATGTATGCGTTTTTTACTTGGAATAAAAGTTGTTTGTTATATCAGAGATTATAAGATACAAAGTATTTCAGAGGTTAGAGGCTGGAATTATGATACAAATAAACTTGACGTTGTTAAACTGAATAATGAATGTATGCCAGATAATATAGATAAAAAAGTAGATAAGTTTTTCTTTAAGCTGTAGAAAGAAGAGAGGAGGTTACAATGATTTTTATAGGATATTTTATTATCTTTATCTGTTTTGTTGGCTTGAGTTATCTACTTGTTAATACCATTAAAGAAAAAAAAGTCTTTAATGTTGTAGCTGAACAGTTGAAGGTACGTACTAACATAATTTCAAAAGCTAGAATTAAATCTAGTGAGGAAGAATATAAAATTGTTGGTAATGATGAAAAAGTAGGCTTTTTTACAAGGCTTGATATTGTTATAAATATGAGCAGCTTGAAAAGAAAGTTCCCTCATATTAACACAGAGTTAGTGCTTTTATTCGTGGCATTAATTACATTGCTTATTGGAATAATTACAGCTATTATTTTACAAAATACAATGTTTGTTTTACTGGCATGCATTATAACAGTATTTTTTTTCTATTTTTTATATCATGCTGTATCAGATATGCAGGTTAAAAAGATAGATGAAAGTATATTACAGTTTGCAAATCTTCTACATAGTTATTCATATCAAAACGATTTAATATCTGTATTTGAGTCAATAACTCCACAGTTAGAAGAACCTTTAAGAACAGCAGTAGCTACATGTGTAGCAGAATCGAGAGTAGATGGTGATGTGTCAGGAGCTATAGGAAGATTGTCGTTGAAGATGCGACATAGAAAACTTACGGAACTGTTACAAGCACTTGAAGCAGGTAGTAAGAATAATGCTAATTATAAAGCAATAATTGGTCGTTGCTATGATTCAATCATTATTTATAAAGGAGAAAAGGAAATAAGAAGAGCAACTGCCAGGGGTGCAAGAATTAATATTATTTTAATGTTGTTTATTTTTGTTTTATGTATTGCTACATTAGTATTTTTTTTGGAATTACCTTTAAGCTTGATATTTTTCAGTGATACTGTAGGTAATAAGATGTTTCTATTTTGCTGTATTGTACTTTTATATGTGTGTTGGAAGTTTATTACGTTAGGCAGCAAGTAAAAAAACTGAATAGGAGGTGGAATTCTTGATAATGACTATTGCTATAGGAATTGTGATTGTAGCAATATCTATATTAATCGGTTTTTTGGTGTATTTTAAGGCATCAGATAATTCGCTTAACAGAGTACATGAAGCAAAAAGAGAACTTTATGAATCTAATTCAAAACTAAGCAAGTTAATAAGATTAAAACCAAAGACTTATAATAAACTTCAGATTTATCTTAGTCAGGTAGGCGTTAATTATCTATTAAAAAGGGTTGTAGATCCTGTTGAATATGAATTCGTTAATGTTTTACTAGCTTTTGCATTTGGGACATTGGGATATTGTTTTTTTGGTTTAATTGGATTACTGCTAGGTTGTATTTTAGGTTTCTTTATGCTTCGTATACTGTTAGAGATAAATAATAGTAGGGATAATGATAAGATTGTTGAAGATCTGCAATCTATTTATGAAAATATCAAGATTAATACAGAATCTGGAGTATTTTTGACCGAAGCGTTAAATTCATGTTATAAGGTGGCTTCGTGTGATAGGTTAAAGAAAGCCCTATATGAAATGATAACAGATATTATGGTAAAGCAGAATGTGATGGATGCTATAGAAGATTTTAAGCTGAAATTTAAGAGTGTTCATATTGATACATTTTGTACTGTTTTAAGGCAGGGATATGAAACTGGTGATACTATGACAGCTTTATCCAGTATATCACAGCAATTGATTAGTATCCAAAAAACTGTTGAAATAAAACATAAGCAGCGACTTGAAAATGATATAACTAAAGTTATGTTAGTTATTCTGATTGCAATAATTGTTGTAGTTATGTATGCCGTTGTTATCGAGTATTCGATTGCTATGGTGTCATATTAATATATTAATTTAAATGTAAAGGAGACATGTGATGAGTGATGAGGAGTATTAAGAATTCTGAGGAAAAAAAGAAAAATGTTTTTATTAAGTTAAAGCACAAAGGTGATGAATTCATCGGCAAGGCTATCCTTATTATATTAGCCTTAGTTGTAGGTGGTATATTTATCGCAACAATGAAACCGCAGTTTACAAGTTTCATGACTAAGACAGGAAGTAAAATGGATTCTTTCTTTAATCAGGCTGATGCTGGTTGAATGATGGTTTTGTAGGAATTAAATAATAAAATATTTTAAATGGGAGAGATAATTATGAAAAAAATGTGTAACAAAGTACGTGAGAAAATTGCTGATGTTAAAATGTTTTCTAAAGTGAAGCATAAGGGCGATGAATTCATCGGTAAGGCTATCCTTATTATATTAGCCTTAATTGTAGGTGGTATATTTATCGCAACAATGAAACCGCAGTTTACAAGTTTCATGACTAAGACAGGTACTAAAATGGATAGTTTCTTTGATCAGATTGGCTAGGAGTGAGAGATGAAAAAAGTGGTTAAAAAAATATTAAAATATAAATTAAATGGTGAGCAGTTTATTGAAGCTTCTGTATGTATATTAGCCACTGTTATATGTTCAGCTTGTATTATACTGTGTTTTTCTGTATGGATGACACAGTATTCTACAAATGACACATTGAATCTTATTCAAACATCTTATATGAAAAAAATGGAGATTGCCGGATATCTAACGAATGAGGATGAAGTTGCATTAAAAAAGGAATTATCAGATGCAGGTATTAAAAATGTATCATTAACAGGTACAACAACTTCTCAAAAGGTTTATGGGCAGCCTATAGATCTTGTAATTACAGGTGATGTTAATTTATCAGATGCAAGTATCAGTAGTTTTAGTCATTTTGCTGATACTGTTGAATTTCTTCAAAAAAAACTTAAGATAGATAATTTCGGCAAATTCACATACAATAAAAGGATTTCAGGAACAAGCAAGTGTTAGGGGGTGGAGCTGTGAAACTTTTAAAGAAAAAAGACAATGGTTCTATCATGTATGAAATGATTACATTGATACTTATCGCTACAATGATGGCTTTCCTGGTAACATTATTGTATGAACGTCAGCTTAAAAGTATTAAGTTTCAATGCGATAATGATGTTATAACAGCTTCACTTGCAGCAAATAAAGTAGATGTTTATAGTCTTGCTACAAACTACAACATTTTAATGGATACAGGCACTCTGGATGGCTCTGTTACATATGGAAATGTTGTGTCAGGTGGTTCAGTTACAGAACAGTTTAGAAATGCATCATTTAAAGCATATGATGTAGCTTATAATTGTTTTTGTGATGCACTTAAAACAAATATGTCTTTAGATGATGATTTTAAACCTACTAAAACTACCCAAATTATAGCAGTTAAAATTGTTGATTTTAGGTTATATAATGTGTGCAATAATGATGTTTTTGAGATTAAAAAAACAGATGGTAGTTATTCTGTTGAAGCTCATGCAGACAGTATTAATAGTTTTAAAACTCCGTCTGATGATGTTGTGGGAGCTTCAGGCTTGTATGTTAAAGTAGAAGTTACAATAAATAATTCAATAAAAAAAGGTACATCAAAATTCAATTTATCATCTTATGTTGATTCTACTCAAAGTTAAGGATGTATATTGAAATATAAATATTGGACTGGAGGTAAAAATGAAAAATAAAATAAAAAGTATTTCACTTGCTATTGTTTTTGCTTTAATTGCTTTAATAGCATTAATCTATATCAATACTAAAGTGATTACTAAGGAAGATACAACGGATGCAGTTATTGCAGTTAAAAATATAGCTCATAATACTCAGATAACAGAACAGAATGTTAGTGAGTATTTTAAGGTGCAGAAAGTTAATTCAAACATGGTAACAGATAAAACTTTGAAAAATATGAATGGGCTTGTTGGTAAATATGTGTCTACTGATATGATATATGATAAAGCAACTATCAATTCAGATATGTTCAGCCCAAAAGAGGATATTATGAATAGCTATAAGAATCCAATAAAAATGTCATTCAGTGTAGCAGCTTTTTCTGATGCAGTATGTGGACGTATTAGAACAGGAGACTTTATAGATATATATGGGGTTAGCAGTATATTAAGTCAGGATATCCTTAAAAATGCATATGTTGAAAAGGTATATGATTCATCCGGAGTTGAAGTTTTGAATTCTGATACAACAACAAGTGCAACAGCATTTACTGTTATCATCGAATCTGGCGATGAAAATAAACTGTTAGAAATGCTTAAAAACAGTAAAGTAGTTATAACAAAAGTTAAGTAATATATGACATTAATGAAGGCAGAATTATATTCTGCCTTCATTTGCATTTCTATATAAAATATAGAATTAACATATTGACAAATAACAAAATAAGTATACAATTAGAATATAAAATAAATTAAGTGAGGGGATAAACATGAAGATTAAAGAAATAATTAAATGGATACAAAAGTTAGGAAATAATGTGGTTTCCTTTGTAAAAATGAAACCATATGTTGCTGTAATTCTAGTTGGAGCTGCTGTTGCAGTACCTATAGCTATAGTTCATAGTCATTATAGTAATCCAGATGAAATAGATGTTAATGTGGATGATGTAAATGAATTACAAAGGCTGTCAGATTTAAAAATGTTATATGATAATACCTTATTTATGTCTGAAAACAATATTTTTTCGGATGAAGATAGGGAAAAAGATATTGAATTTTTAAAAGAAATTAAGGTATCTATAGATGATAAAAGTATCAGTGATGATGATGCGGACAAGCTAAAGAATCTTAATGACATATTAACAGATATTGCTACTACAAATAAGAAAAGTATGGAAGATTCACTAGCTCAAATACAGGCTAAGTATCTGGTAATAACAGATGATAATGGAAAGCAGGATGGTTATACTATTATAAATGTAAATAGTGATGAAAAGAAAAACTATGATGATATTATTTCTGAGATAGAAAATGACATTAAAAGTGGATATTTTGTAGATGCTAATTCTAAATTAATAGAGCTTTCTCAATTCTTAAGTAGTCATAATGAAGCAACTGGTGAAGTAATAGAAACTAAAGTAGAACCTGATGGAACAATAAAGGTAGTTCCTATAGTTAAAAACAATAGTAACTCGGAAGATGAACACCCTAATAATATTATTAACCAGCAATCTTCTACTAATAATGAATATAATAAGGTCGGTGCTCATCCTGAATCACAACCTAATAATAATGTAATAAATCCAAATAATAAAGCTGAAGAAATAAAAAAATCACCTACTAACAATAATCAAAACAACAATTCAAGTAATAATTCAAGTAATAATTCAAGTGATAATCCAAGCAAACCATCAACTGATAATGACAAGCCTAAAGCACCTAAGTATACAAAAGAGCAAAATGATCTTATTAATTCAATTTTAAATGAATGGTATGATCTTGAAATCACAGAAGAAGAAGCTAATGTAAAATTAAGAAATTCATTCCCTAATATGACTATGACAACAAAACATATAGGTGATGAAGCAGAAGCAAGAGCATTGTGGAATTCATTAGGGGAGGAATATCTTAAATCAAATATTCTTATAAGTAATAGATTTGGTTCATATTTCATCTATGGTAAATAGACGATAGAAAGGAGAATTATGAAGAAATTTTTAACAGGCATACTTGCATTTTTATCTTTATCACTATTATGTGTAAAGGTTAATGCAGCAACACTTACTTATGATGAAAATACAGAAAAAGATGGGTATCATCTTGAAGTGTATGATGAAACACACTGTGTACATTCAACAGGGAATTCTAATTATGTATCAATAGAATCAAGTGGTTTGCAAACTTCAATACCAATATTACAGGGAGCTTTTACTAATTATAATAATATTCCTGGTAGATTGGAATTTACTAATAAATATGTTACAGGTAAAAATAATCATTTGGTTAGTACAATACAGGCATTATTTTATATTGATGCACCAGTAGGAAATCCTAATGCTATGATTTCACCTGCATCTGGATATAATGGCACAGGTACACCTTTTGTTCGTATTGCAGAACCATATACATGTCAAATGGATGGTTATGCAGGATACTCGTATTTCAGAGCATATTTTTCATATTGTAATAAACATAAAAAATATTATTATGTTGGTGATCAGCACGTAAGTTACGTATGTACAGCAGGAGAAATTGGAAAAAATATGACTGCTACATTTACATATGAGCATGATCTTACCAGGTATTTAATTACTCCTAACAATTATACTGTTCATTTTAATTCAAATGGCGGTGTTGGAGATATGGAATCTCAGAAGTTTACTTATGATACAAGTGGTTCACTTAATAGTAATATATTTGTTAAAGACGGATATATGTTTGCCGGATGGAATACTAAAGAAGATGGCACTGGCATTAAATATTCAGATAATCAAACTGTAATTAATCTTACAACAGAAAAAGATAGTATTATTGAACTATATGCACAATGGAAGCCTATTAAATACTTTATTACTTTTATAGATAATAATGCAGTCAGCGGTACTATGTACGATAAAATGATGTATTTTGATGAAGCAGATAATTTGCCGAAATTAGGATATGAAAAATATTATAAAATATTCTATGATGCTGCTGGTGGTACAAGCGAAAAAGATAGTGAAATAGATAATTTTCTTTTTAATGGTTGGTTAGATACTTCTGATTTTGTATATAATAATGAGAAATATAGTCCAGAAAACTTTAATCTTGCTTATTTAGGTATGATCAATGGAGTATATGATAAATATAATATGTTCTTAAAATGGGAAAAAGACAAGGCAAAATGTCAAGTTGGAGTATATCCAGATAAAGCTATGGTTAATAATATGACTTTGCAATATGGCGAAAGAGTAAAGCTTCTTGCTGATTGGAATAATCCAGGTGTAATGTTACCGGATGCAGATAAAGATGGTTATGCCTTAGTAGGATGGCGTACATTTGCTGGAGATATTAGAAAAGTAAATGAAAGATATTATCCTATAACTAATGAAACACTTAATGCTGTATGGGATAAACCTGATGTGGAATTATATTTTTCAGGTTACAATAAAATTTTTGAATGTGATGGAAAGACTTATTGTAAAGAACCTGTCCAGATTAGAGCTATAGGTAATGATATATATTTTCCTGTTAGTAATGTATACATAACTAAACCTAATAGTGATGATTATATAAGCTATAATTCAGATAGCTATCAGAAATTATATTATGCTGACGATTGTGATAATGAAGATCACATTATATTACAGGCAAAATCAAGTATCAATACAACCAAAGGAAAGGTATATAGTGAGCCTAAAAACCTTGATTTTTATATTGACCATACAGCTCCTGAGCTTAATGTAAGTTGTGATTCTGCTAAATATGTTAATGTAAAAGCAACGGATTCTCAGTCTGGTTTAAGTGTTATAACATTACAAAAGCTTGTTAATGGTAATTGGAAAGATTATACAAGTATAACGATTAATGATACTTCTAAGTATAAAGAAGATTTTGAAAGAATAAAGGTAGAGCAGGATTCCTATGGATATAAATTCAGGGTTAAATGTTCAGATCATTTGGATAATACAACAATATCAGATGAATTTTATGTAATTCCACTTTCATTTAGAGTAAAGTTTTCTAAGATTAATGGTACAACAGTGGGTTCAGATGAAGTGCTGCATTATCTTGAAGGTGGAAATATGATGGGGTATCTTGTAGTTGATACATTTGGATTTGCGGATTCTATCGAATATGAGTTTGATGAATCATTAAATGTAAATAAACAGTTTGTATATCCTAATAATAATCCTGAAGGTAAATATACAGATGAAAAGGAATTCTTAATACCTATAACAATTTTAAGGAATACAGATATACCTATAAATATTACAGTTAAGAGAGAAGATGAAGTTCAAAAGGCTACGGTGTATTTGGATTTAGCACCGATTGATTTTTCTACTATAAGAAGCAGGATAAGAAGGCAGCCAGGACAGGCTAATTAGTTAATATAATATTGTTTTATATAATAAAGTACCTTATATTTGAGGTACTTTATTTATTAAAAAAATGGAAAATAAATATTGACAAATAACAAAAATGGAGTTATATTAACATCAGAAAGAGAAAGGAAAAATAAAGGAGGTAAGAATGAACATTATAGAGTATATATTTATTGATGTGATAATTGTTCTATTAGGAATGTATTTTTACAGAAAATATGATGGAAGAGTTATATATAGTATAATTATATATTTTTTAACAGTGTGTTTTTTAGTTTTAGGACCATATCTAATTAGTAGAATAGGAGGTTAATATTATGGGTTCACCTATGATGTATAGAGATCTTATTGTAGATTATATTAATTCAGATGCAAGTAAAAGTGAAAGAATTAATTTAAGCCGAGAAGAACTTAATGAAATAGCTAATATGCTTTTTACGTTTCAAAATGTAAAGGATTACATAGAGCCTTTGAGAAACTGTAACACCAATAATGAACACTTAGAAGCACTAAAAAGGATAGTGAGGTGAGGTTGTGATGGAAAAACTTGTGAATGTATCATTTATTATATTGCTTAGTAGTACTGCATTACTATGCATTTCTGCATTCTTTATTGTTTTAGCTTCTAAAGACCAGGATTTCGATAAATTAGATATATTAAGGAAATTCGAGATAGTTGAAATGCTTTTTTATATGATTGGATTAATTATAACAGCATTGATAATGATTGCAATTATGCAAGAAAAATGATAAAAAAGTGTAATATTTGTTAAGGAAAAAATGTCGAAAATAGTAAAATCGTAGTGTTGGTTCTAATAAGTTTATAGAAGGGAGCATCACTATGAGATCTAAAAGAAAGTTGAGGATTTAATTATGACAAGAAAGAATTTATTAAAAGCAACCCTTATAACAACAATAATCGCCACAATACTTACAACAACAGCCTGTGGTAAGAAAACAGCAAGCAGCAATACAGCCGACAATACAAAGCCCCAGGCAACAGTAAGTGCTGAAACCAAATCAAACGCAGCTAAGGAACTTACTAAAACAAGCCTTGTGACATTTGATTACACAGATGAAGCTGGTAACACATACACACTTGAAGGAAAGGCAGTGGCTAATGAATCAGGTGCAGCAACTATCGAAGTAAGTGATAACAGTGGTAACAAGGTAACATTTACAGGTAAGGCAGCAACAGCCGATGGTAAGATGACAGTAAGCGGTATCACTGTAAAGGATGCAGGAACACTTATTAAGCCAGATGGAACAGAAATCAAGGTGACAACTGGAACAATAGTAGCAGATGCAGCTAAGAGTGATGAAACAACTGAATCTGATATTGCAGCAAGCGAAGATGCCAAGCAGGAAGTAGAAACTTCAAAGAAAGAAGAAGCTGTTATCGAAGAAGTAAAGGAAGCTGTTACTAAGGCAGAAGAAATTGCTGATAATACTACAGATAATAATGGCGGTAATTCAGATGATACTATTATAGCTGATAATGGCAGTAATGAATCTTCTGATAATCAGGGTAATGATGAAAGGTCAGATAATAATGATAATGCAGGAAATACAGACAGTAATCCAAGTTCATCAGATAATAACAATTCAGATAACAATGTAACACCTGCTAGTCCAACACCTGATGAAACTGAAGATAAAAAGGATGAAACACCTGCACCAGCACCAGTAGAGCCAACACCAAATAACAGCAAGGACAATTCAGATAATGGAAACAATGGTGGCTATGATTTTTCTACAGTAGAAGGACCTAATGGACCTATGTATGGAGCTGACTATGAAGATAGAAAGATGCGTGGTCAGGATGTAAACCAGGGAGCAGATAAGCCATGTCCTTATGAACTTAAGACAGTTACTACACGTTACTTTTTTTCGCAAGGAAGTTATTCTAATAGACAGGGTTATTATTACGTTGCTATAGATGAATATGGCGGTGAATGTGAGGATGGTTTTAATGATTTAGCATATCAGATGGGAAAGTATAATTATACAAGTAAAAGAGTAGGAATGTATTCATGTGGTATGGTGTGGTTTACAGCTTTTGATGATTAATATTTATTAATAAAGGGGGTTGATGATATGTGAGTAAAGAAAATATAATCCCAAATAATTCAAACAATTCAGTAAATAATTCTACAAAAGATAAAAGCAATAAAAAGAAAAAAACAGTCATTACATTAATTGTATCTTTAGTTATCATAATTGCAATTGTGATAGGTTTCCTTATTAAGACATATGCATATCAATTTATATTTGTACATATGTCTGATAAAATTGATATGTCTAATAACAATGTTACTTATAGATATTATGACAACAAAGATGAAGAAAAAGGAGATAAGACCTATACCATCTCCGACGATTGGTTCAACAATATGATAATACAAAGTAATGTTACTGATAGCGGAACAAGCACAATAATTTATGGACCTTATACCTGGCTTCCAGCAGGAGATTACAGGGTGCATTTTCATCTGACACCTGGTGGTTGGGTTAAATTTACTGGTTGGGACGTAGTAACTAATTTCGGTTGTAATGGTTCAGGAGAAAGAGCTTGGGATAATACAAGTGATTTTAGTATAGGCGATACAGATACAATAATTAAAGATATTGTATGTAATGGCAATGAGTATGGTGGCGATTTGTACTATACAATTCATACCAATGGTAATTCAGCAGATTATGAGTTAAGGTTATTCTTTTCTACAGATTATGGTAATGAAGCTCCAACCGAAAATCCAGAACTAAAAAGAAGACTATTCACAAGCCTTACAATCGAATCATTTAATGCCAATAAAATATCATTTGATGCCAATGGTGGTACATTAAATAATAAATCTACAGGTGAACTTACAAGTACATATTGGGGTAAAGATAGAGGAAATGTATCAGTACCAACAAGAGATGGTTATACATTTATGGGATGGTACGGATATAGCAAAGCTACAAACACAACAAGCAGCAGGTCAGGCTTAAAATTTGATACTAATTCTGATATGGTTAAAATATGGGATGAAAATGGTAAACCTACTGGTAACATTATAAAAGAAGTAAGCTACAATGACTATACAGTATATGCTCATTGGACAGAAAATGCATATAAGATTAATTTTAATTACAATAAACCTTCCAATGCATCAAATGAAATGCAGAATAATCAGTTGAAAGAGAAAGAGGTAAAATACAATAATTCTATTGGAACTTTACCAACACCAACATTATTTGGTTGGGCTTTTGCTGGATGGTATACTTCACCCAATGGTGGAAATGAATATGATTCAAATACTAAATATCTGAATACAGGTGATACTACAGTATATGCTCATTGGACAGCTAATAAGTATAATATAGTATTTGATGCTAATGAGCCATCAACAAGCAAAAATCCGGTTACAGGTAATATGGCAGCTATAGTATGTACATATGATACACCAGTTAATATACCAACAAATTCATATCAGATAAAAGGTTGGGATTTCGTAGGTTTTAATACGAAAGCAGATGGTTCAGGTGATAATATAATACCGGGTTCAACAGTTATTAATCTTACAAGTGTTAATAATGGAGTAGTTACATTATATGCTCAATGGGATGCTCATATTGAGTGGAATGCTTCATTATCTAAGATTAATAATGATTCAATTGATGCTTTTGATCTTACAAATGATGATAAAGCAGTTAATTGGGAACATGGACTTGGATATGGTAAGATAATGCATAATACATTAACTTATACTGAATTTGGTGATATGCAAGGATTCCTTGATGTTGAGATTAATACTGTTGTACCAACAAAAATTAAGTATGAATTCTCAGATACACGTATTAATTCTATACAGTTATCAAATGATGAACATACTGATATTGGTATTGAAAATGGCAAGGCAGTGTACTTGCATAATGTAAGCTCAGCAACTTCAAGCGGTTACTTGCATAAGATAAGTTTTAATATACCTGACTATGAAGCCGAATTTGATGTGAACAAAGAAAAAGAATATAGTGCATATGTAGATATATCCGTTTCATATAATGTACGTAATACTGGTAATGAAATAACTGAAACCAGAAGAGTATATTATAATCTCGAAGAACTCGATATGTCTAAGGTACATAGCAGAATAAGAAGGCAGCCAGGACAGGCTAATAACTAAAAAATAGCAACCTATCTTATAGTTATTTTATAAGATAGGTTGCTATTTTATTAAACTAAATCTATTTTAATTATATTACCTATTTTTAGTCTAATTTTAGTGATTTGACAATCAATTATATCACCTATATTAGTTGCTAAGTATTTAGGGTAAGAAACAATTATCGAATGGTCTTCATTTTCATTATGCAATTTAATGTAATATTTGTAAGTGCCAATGGATGTTATTACTTCTTCTTTTTCGATAACTTGCATTTGTACTATATAAGTGTTTTTTTCTTTAACAGTAAATAAATTGATTACATGAAAGATTACATAAAATAAGAAACTAATTATTAAAATTACTGCTATAATATTTGTAATACCTTCTATAATTAGTTTCTTATTCATATTCTCCTTAAACTTATTCGTATTTTTCATATTTTTATTTTACCTAAATTCATATTTTAAGTTTATATGTTTATATTTAGTTTTTCAACTAATCTTGTTATATCAGAAAGAGTTGCACTATGTAGATCACAATCACAAATACCATCTTGTGCATATGAATTATATAATGTTTGAAGCTCTTTTAACTTATTATCTGTAGAATCATCTAACAGACTTTTTAAATAGTGTGCTTGTTCTGTATTTAATATATCTTCCGCTAAAACTACACAATCAAAAAGCATAGTGTTTAATTTGGCTAATCTTTTAGCAAACATTCTATCTGTCATATTTGTCATATTCTTACCACCATTCACAATTTTCATTGTAGTGCCACCAGTTGCCACTTTCATATTCAATACAAAGATTGTTATCAGAATCAAACCAAACCTTAACAGGTTCACCCTCACTCCAATTTTCAAAAGCTTGTTTGTGTCTGTCGTAGCACTTTGCTGTTAACTTTTCCATTTTTTCTTTAACAGCTTTAAATTCAGCAACTGTCTTAGTACCTTTAATTATTGTATGCAAAAATATCACCTCACTTTAATCTAAAATATACTATTTTCTTTTTGATAAAGTAATAGTAGAGCAGAAGCAGTCATACGTTGCAATTCTTCATTATCAGATAATATGAATTTAGTTGCATTATCACCATCTATAAAATTGTAGTCTTTATAGATAGTAACACCTTCTTTTACCTCTGTTACTACATCTAATAAAAGATCACCACCAAATTCTTCTATATCTTCTTGCAGCTCATTAATTATAATAATTTTTTACCACTTTTATAATCAAGTCCATTAAGCTCATTAATATCAAAATTTTTCATATAGCACACATTTAATCCTTTCTTTTTAAGAACTTCTTTAATTTATGTATAAATTATAACATTATAATTGTTAAATGTCAATATTTTACAGTAAAAATGTAATATTTTATATATAAAAAAGAAGTAAGACTATTTTTCTTTTAATTGTAATAGTTAATCTGTGTCATAATGACACAGATGTTAAATTGGGATAAATGCAAAAAATTGATTAAAGTTATTGCATAGTTTAAATGCTTTTAGACAAGTTGTAACTTACAATATAAGTAAAATTAATTTTATTGGTGAATTTTCAATAAGTTAAAGAGATTTAAGGGAGGACATAAAATATATGAATGATTCAGAACATAATTTAATTTTTGATGTAATTGAACAGCTTAGAAGCGTAGGACTTAATAATATGGCACAAGATGTATATAATGCATCAGTTAATGTTGATTCAGTTCATAGATTTGCAAACAGTATTTCTCAGTCAGATTTAGATGCTGTGGTTAGTAATTTACAGGAAACATATTTAAAGGCTATTAAGGAACTTACAGAACATTACAATGTAATTAGTGATTCTAAACGTGAAGTAAATATAAATGAAGTTCAGCATAAGTTCAACTTCTTAAAACCTGAAAATAAAGAAGTGCGTTTATATGCGTATTTATATAATCGTATGAATGGTTTGGGTGGGAAGATTCAGGACGTTTATAATAAAACACTTGATAATTTCAAACAGTCAACTTCTGATTTTAAAAGATCTGCTTCTGATAGTTGGAATAAGTTTGTTAATGTTATGGATAAGGCTAAGAAGTCTTTTTCATTAGGCAAAGACTTTTTTGTTTCTAAGTGGAAGAGAGAATATTATGGTGCGTGTATGAAAATTCATACACAGGCTATGACTAATTGCCAGAAGTGGATTAATCATTTTGAAGCTGCTGAAAAAAATGTAAATAGAACTGAATGCAAATTAAATGATATGTTTTATAAGATGGCTAATTCACAGATGAATATTAGAACTAATAATGTTGTTAATGCTATCAGAGGAAAAGAATTTGTTTCTAACATTGAAGTGAAGCCAAAACATTTTAAGTTAGCTGATTTATTTAGAAAGGGATTTCATAAAGGTATTTTTCATTTTAAAAATAAATTTAAAGCTAATTATGATGTTATGCAAGATTATCTTAATAAGACAGCTACAATCCCTAGTACAGTTTATAGTGTTTCACTTAAAGGTATGCGTGGTGGAGAAATTTACGGTATATATAATAAATTGGATGAAAATAATATTGATTTTGATGTAAGAGAAAAGGATGATATTGGCTATTTAATATTTAAGTCAAAAGAAGATTTTACAAGAGCTTTTGATGTTGTTAATGATGTTAGAAGTGTTGTTAATGGTGTAAATGTTGAAACAGAAGTAAATACTTTTGATAATGTGTCTGAATCAGTTAAACCAGAGAATGTACAGGATGTTGTTGAGGATATTAAGGAGTCTGTTATAGAAGAGATTGTTCCAGCAGAATATATTGAAAGTATTAATAATATTAAAGAAGAAAATGTTTCTAATATTAATGACAAAGATATTAGCAAGGATAAAGATGTTGATTTGAGTGCAAATTATATTCATCTTGATTTATCTGATAATAATCTGGCAAATGCAGTATGTGAGATTGCTGATAAATATGAGATAAATTATAGCAAGGAAGGTACTTCATTATATTTAAATGAGACAGAAGAAAATTCACGTAACTTTAATATGGTATGCGAAGAAGCACAGGCATATATAGCTGATAAAAAAATAAATACTTATCATAATAATTTACCTGGTATAAAAATTCATTCATCCGCTGAAGAATCAATTAGGGAAAATAATTCAAGATTATTGGATGCATCAGGTAATACTATCGGTGTCAGGATGGAAAAGAGATATGATAATTATTTATCAGGGAGTACACAAATAATGTCGTCAAGCATTATTAAAACAGATGATAATTCAACTTTATCTGTAATGAAAAATAAAACATTAGTTGAGGGGATTGTTGCAGAAGAAAATATTCTTGTTATTAAATCTTCTAAGCAGCCGGATGGTTCATTTATAGATCAGAAGTTTGAATATAGTTATAATTCTGAAGACAATGTGTATAGGCAAATTAAAGATGGAAAGGTTATGTTTGATGTTAGCTTTGATGATGAGCTGAATGTTAATAAGAATATCTATTTTGATAACAATGAATCTGTTGACCTTCGTGAAAATTTACACACAACAATTAAAGAAAAATTTGAATTAGATATTGAAAAGATATCTCCTAGATTTAAGAGCATTAATGCTGATCTTAATGAAAAAGAAGTAAATATTCTTGAAAATCATTATGATAGCATGATGGATAATTTTAAGAAAGTAATTAAAGATATTACGATTAATAAAAAGCTGATTACTAATGAGAATGATACTATCATAGAAACAAGAATACCTTTTACTGTTGGCGATTCAGCTAAGTTTATTCAGATTCCTAAAGATAATTTAAAAAAAGTTGATGATGATAAAACAATATTAACATCAATAAATATTAATGGCTATTATCAGGTATTTGATAATCTTGGTAGAGCTGAAACAGTAAGAGGAAGTGAACTTTATAAGAATTATGATTCTGTGAATAGAAAATTTGAAAAAAATTATTCAAATAATAATTCTGAAAAAAGCAAAGGTACTAAAGATGTTAATGTAGATAAAAATATTAATGACTTTAGAAAGAAAAAGTCAAGATAAAGTAGGTGTATATGTGGTAGTTTATTGTATTCATTCGCTATATGATTTGAAAACTGGAGAAGAAAAATGTTATAAGGAGAATTTAACTGTGCCTGATTCTGCTAATTTAGTCAATCAGTATAAAACAGATAATGATATTGAACATTGTTTTGAATATTTTAAAGCAGAACAGGATGCAGATAGGCATTTAAAGAATGTTAAAAATCAGATGCTTTATAATGAGATATATAGAAGACGTAGAAAGGGAAGGTGATTTGCATATCTGTCATTAATTAATATATTTTACTTCATTCATAATAACAAAGATGTTTTTGAATGAAGTAATATTAAGAAAATAAATGCTGGAGGTATTTGTATATGCAACCTGAAAAATTCACCAAAGAATCAGAACAGTTTCAGTTTTTTTCTAAATTATCGGATTTTGGTAAGTATGCTGCTTCATGTGAATATAAGGATATGTATCTGAAAATTGGAATGTTGATTTTAAATGAACTTAAGACAGTAGATTTTACTGAATTAAGAGAGCCATTAAATACATTTTATAAAACAATGTCTAAATATTGGAATATTGGTTCGGATTCTGCTGATTGGCAAAACATGATTAATGATTCTGATAATTATATAAAGACACTTCCATTTGAAAGGCAGGAGTTTATGACTAATGTATTTAATGCGATGATGGAAGGTATTAATGATAAATATATGAAAGAATGTGAACATAATAGAAAGAGTAGGTAAGTTGTATGAATGCGATTTGTATGAATGATGAAATTGTATTAAGTTCACTCGATGATGTTGTTAAATATATTAATAACATTGAAGGTGAATTCATTATTAATGTTTCATGTGATGATTCTATAAAAAAAGGAGAACGTGATGGAAAATGAGTTAAAAGTAGTATCTATAAGGTTGTGTGATGATAGAACCTTACTTTCCAATGTGAGTATTAATTCGCCAGAAGCTGCTATTAATCTTTTAGGAAAGTATCTTAGTGATTTCGATAGAGAAGTATTTTGTGTTATTAATCTTGATTCTTCTCTTAAACCTATTAATTGCAGTTTTGTCTCTGTTGGGACTATTAATGCTTCAATCGTTAGTCCGAGAGAAACATTTAAGTCGAGTATTCTTAGTAATGCTGCATCAATTATGGTTATGCATAATCATCCTTCTGGAAATCTAAATCCTAGTAAACAGGATTGTATGGTTACAGATAATCTTGTACAGTGCGGTGAGCTATTAGGTATTCATGTAATTGACCATGTTATTGTGGGTCCTAACGTAGGAAGATATTACAGTTTTAAAGAGAATAATGTTTTAGGTGAAAAAAAGCAGAGTTTTTCAACAAATAGTGAGGATATAAGTGTTCAGCTTGATATGGTAGCTGAAAGTGCTGGGTACAGAAGAAAAAGCAGATAGGAGTGATTTTATTATGGTTAAATTAGGGGTTGCACATAGTGTATTAGATTCGGAAACTGTTCAGGTGGAAGATTTGTTTGATGGTGAGTTATATTCAGTTAAATGTAATGCGATAAATGTGTTGGATATAAAAGAGAAATTAGAAGATAATTCTGATGATATATTAATTGAATTTGATGATGATACTATGGAGATGATTGATTAAAAGAGGTGTATTTATGAGTGATGATAGGCTTAAGGAGCTTGTAAATATTGCAGAAAATAATATTTTACAATTGTTTGAGGATAGCAATAAAATGGAAAGTTATCTGGATAGGTTATTACTTAATCCGGATATTACTTATTATGCAGCTTCTATGGTTGATGGAGCAGCTTTTGTAGTAGATACGTATGATGGCTGGAAAGCCAGAGGATATAATGTTAATAGTGGTGAACATGGAATATCAGTTTTTAATAAGAGAAAACGGATAAAAAGAAAATTCATAGATGAAAGAGGAAGAGTTAGAGAGCTTTCATCAGCTAATTTTGAGGAGAGACAGAAGATAAAAAATGGTGATTTAAAGCTAAGTTCTGACCTTAATTCTTATTATGTGGTTGAGCATTTATTTTCCCAGGAACAGACGACAGCTAAGGATGTTGATTTACATATTGATATTCCTGTTAGTAATTTGAATTATGAGAATATGAAAACACTTGTTGAGAATAGTGTTAATGATATTCTTGATGGTGATGATTTTGTTTTGCCTAATTCTGTGATGCAGTATACAACTGTACTTTCTACATATCTTATGTGTCTTAAGGATAATGTTCCTATAAATAAGCAGGAATTGTTTGATAAGACTATGAATAATATTTCAACTTTAGATAAGCTGGGTTTAAGTGATAAGAAGTTAGTCCTTAATTCTGTTACTAAGGTAGTCCGTTCAGAGCATACTTTAGATTTGCTTAATGAGTTTAAGAAAGAATTGGATGAACAGAGAATTGTTATTGATAATTACGAATGTATTAAAGTTTCTGAATGGAGTAATGACAGTAAAACTGAAAAATATTTGTTAGGTCAATCTGTAGTTGATAGTGATTTTTTTTATGTTAATGTAAATGATTCTCGTGAAGGATTTGCTGGCAGCTATAATTATGAATTTGATCATTTACCTACAAAAAAAGAAGCAGAAGATATTCATCTTAACAATATAGCTGCAATAGATATAGATAATCATGACCAAGATCCTTTAGGACAGTACTGGCAGTATGGTACTACTGAAGATATTGAAAATGATGTTCCTGATGAATCTATTGATAAGCAGGCTGATAAGAAAGAAACTTTTAATAAAAAAATAGAGGATTTCGGTAAGAAAATAGGTGGTGCCAGAAAAGATTTATGGAAAGACAGAGGATTATCAGTTAATGATCTTACTGATATGAATATTCCTGAAAAGACAAAGTTTGTTACTAAAAATAATGTGTTTAAAGTGCCTGATTATCAGGAACTTGTTAATAATGGACTTCCGGTTCGTGTAGCATACTTTATTAAAAAGGTACGTGATGCATTACCTACAAAGCCAACTTTTACAGAGCTTGAAGCTTCTGATGAAGTATTACTTAATGAAAAAATGGAGGGATATGTTGAGTTTGTATCTGGATTTAAAGATGCACTTATGAATGTAAAAACAGATGATGATATTCTTTCATTTTATAATAATACTATTAAGGATGTTTATGTAAAGAATAGTGCTTATAGAGTAGTTCCTACAGAGCTTAGTCATGGCTGTATGACTAACAAGCTTTTTAAAGCCTGTCAGGTAAGCAGATATGAATTGACTAAATATGATAGGGAAATAGAAAAAAAGCAGTTTTGTTACTCAGAAGAAGATAAGAGGTTAGCCGGCTTTAAAATTATAAAATTTAATGATTCATGCAAGATTGAAGATGATAATGGCAGAACTGTAGTTGCTGTTAATGAGGGAACTACTACTTTTTTTTATTACCCGGATAATAAGGATGCAGATTATGCGAATCCTTCTAATTGGGAGAAAGATACTTATTTTGTAACATTTAAGCATTCTGTTTTAGGAAATAATTATACTTTCGACCAGGCAAAAGAAGCTGTTAATAAAATAGCTGATGGTAAATGGAAACTTAAAAATCAAATGACTAAGGATACAGAAAAGAAAAAGAGGAAGACGAGGTTCGTTCCAAAACAGCTTAAACATGTTGTTAGAGATGGTCCTTGTTATGGTATTGATGAAAATAATCATGCAACAGGTGATATGTATCTTAATACATTCGGTTTTGTAGGTGGCGAATTTGGTAACTGGATGAATGAAAATGACAGACAATTTTCTCTTGATTATGGTTACAATGCATTGATGGATCTTGCAGATGCATTAGATATAAAATCTACAGATATTAGTTTTAGTGGTGAGCTTTCAATTGCTTTCGGTGCAAGAGGTCATTCTGCTGCATTAGCTCATTATGAACCACTTCGTCAGGTAATTAATCTCACTAAAATGAAAGGTGCAGGAACACTTGCTCATGAATGGGGACATGCACTTGATAATATTCTTTCTAAAAAAATGTTTGATAGTAATTTTGATTCATATCTGACTGATGAACATGGAAAAGCTCTTAGCTCTGTTAAAGAATTAATGAACACAATTAAATATTGTGATGTATCAGATTCTTATAAATTAGATAAAACGGAATTTTATAAAAATTCAGAATTATGTGATTGCTATTATTCTAAAGAAAGCATGGGATATTGGTCAAGTGATAAAGAGATGTTCGCTCGTGCTTTTTCATGCTATGTAGAAGATAAGTTAGTTGAATATTCTTGCAGATCTGATTATTTGTGTGGACTTTCTGATTCTGCTGTGTTTATGCATGATGGTAAGATTAAAAAAGCCTTTCCTGATGGTGATGAAAGGAAAGCTATTAACAAGTGTTTCGATAAAGTATTTGACCAGCTTAAGGAATTAGGATTGTTACATTCACAGGAGCTTGTTCCTGTTAAAAGAAAAAGCAGGTAATAAAAAGGAGAGAGAGTAATTATTATGAGAAAGACAGTAGAAAAAATAATAAAAAGTGCAAATAAGCATAATTATTCTAATGATATTATTGATATTTTAAAAAGAGAAGACTTATCTATAGATATAATTAAAAACATAGACAATTATTATTATATAAATAGAGAATATTATGCTTCAGAAGAAATATGTAATGAAATTAATAGAGTTTTATCATTCCCGTTTGCAGGCAGCCAGAAAGAATATAAGAAAAAATTATCATACTGTCTGCCAAAATATTACAAGGATTGCATTCTTGGCAGCATTAACAAAAGACGTATTTTTTTTCTTAATGATTATGAAGGGTTTAACGAAACATATGCTATTTTATTGCAAAGAAATATTAGTTATTGCATCATAAAGAAAATATATAACTTTATAAAAAAATACCATATCCATGAAAGCGACATATTGAATTTCACTTTTTACATAAAACAATTAACAAACATCGATAATATTGAATTTTTATTCACAGTATGGTCTGAATGCTATATGTTTGGTGAAAAAAACAATGTTGCAGATTATGATCTCTATTTTCAAGAGTTTGGTGCTTTAATAATATCCACCAGTCTGACTATACTTGATCAAGATTTTGCAATTGAAGAATATATCAAAAAAAATGAATTACCTGTCGGATATTCATGTCTATATGATGCCAAATTCAAATTTTATACAGACTATATATGTAAGCCATCCGAATTAATAAGTATGATTACTAAAAATTTTGACTTAGATGCAAAATATGTTAATTCAGATATGGCAATACAGTATAATTCAACACAGCAGGAAAACGAAAAAATCAGTAAATGTATAAGTCTGGCTAATGAAATAGATACTTGTTTAAAGCTTTATAGTAAAACTGGTCTTTTGTATATGTGTATTAGAGAAAATAATATATATATCAAATTAACTGAATATCCAATGATTAATATTTCAAGATCTTATGGAGAAAAAAATATGAAGAATATCGTGCCGGAAACCCAACTACAATGCAGTTTTATATTTCACCATCTGGAGATATTTACCAGAAAGCGAAATATAAAAAAGGATATTATCCATTAAGCGTAAAACAGTTAATAGAACTGATGGAATACAAGTATAATGATGACTTTGTTAGGTTCATCAAATTATACATTGACTATTTGATAAGCAAAAATGTTTTCTTTAAGGACGTACTTACAGATTGTAAAGAAAACTGCCTGATGCCATTAACTGTAAATGAATGTATGAATTATCACAACAGAGCTGAGCTTATTAAAGGCAAATATAAAAAAGCTGAGGGTATTAATATACAATGGAATAAAAGAAATTTGAACTTAAACTATATTATCATTAAGTCCATGCCTTATGTAGATAGCAAAGGTAAAGAGATTCTAAAGCAAATCAAAACATTTGACCTAAGTAAGATAAACATAAATAAATATAAATGGGGAGGATATAAATACAAGGTAAAGGATTTCCTTTATGAAATAATCAGGAAGAATATAGAAGATAATTTTAAAAAGGAATATGAAAAGAAAAAGAAACTAATGTATGAAAAAACCCAAGACGAACTATCTGAATTACAAGATATTTTGCCTGATGAACAGGACTCATTAATAAGATATGATTATAACTTTAATAATGATTTTAATAATGAATTAGAACGCATTATCTATGACTATATACGAATGTGTTTTAATAATAGAAATAGTAAAGTCAAACTTAATATCAAATCTGTTAGTGAGATACGCAACAGGCATGATGATATTAATAGAAACACAAATACAGATAAAAATACAGGTAATGTCAAAGTACCTAAGAACAGTATTTTTAATGAATTAAGAAACATATTGCCAGAAGAATTTGAGTGGGTTAAGACTAGAAAAAGGCTCATACTTGAAACCAAAGTACAGCATCACTGCGTATGGAGTTATTACAGTCTGATTAATAGTGATGAATGTGCGATCTATTCATATGTCGATAAAGACGGCAGTAAGAGTAGTGATGATGTTTCAAGAAGATATACTATCGAATTCAGATACGACCATAAAACAAAAAAATACTACGTCAACCAGACACAGGGACGTTTCGATAGGGTTAACTCATCAAAAATGACTGAGTACATCAATGGGTTGCTAGATAAATATTATTATTGTCAAAAGAGTGTTGCAGTATAAAGCATATTATTTGCAGTTCTCTAAAAATTACTACTATATGTGGTGTTATTAATGGAATATTTTGTTTATGAAACTGGAGCAACTAAGACTATCTATTCTAAGAGCTTCGATGAAATTTTGAATTGTTTTGATAATAGAAGAAATGCTGATGACAGAGGACGTTATGTTTCTTTTGGTGTTATGATTAATGAAAATTCTTGTTTTGATATTGTTGGTTCTGATAGGAAGCATATATATCTTATTAATGATTATAAGAGGATTATGAGTAAGTATGATGCTGATATATCTAAACCTGTATATGATGCTGTTAGTGAATTAATAGATAGATATAAAATTAATTTACAATTAACATGCAGTAATCTTTTAGGTGGGAATGCTTGCTTAATTACAATGGAAAATTCATCTTTTTCGTATATGGATGATAAGATTCCGTTATTGGCTAATAATCTTAATATTAAGAGCTGCATTAATGAGGTTTTAATAGAAGGGACTGGATATATACCGTATAATGATTTTGTTAAATTAACATATAGTAATGATTCTGTTAATGAAAAACCTGTTGCTAAGATGATTAATGTTAGCTATGTAAATATTACTGGTGGGACAGGACAAGCTGATTTGTTGCCTATAGAATATTTGCAGTTTATTGAACCTTTTTCAAAGGAATATAAGCTGACTATGTATGATTGTGATTTGGATAGGTCTATTCCATATGCTTCTTTTGATAATAAGAAAGAAGCTGTTAGAATGTGTTTTGATTTAGGCATTCCATATTTAAAGGAACGTTCTAATTCTGGTCCTGAGATTTTTGATTCTAAAGGCAATCTTGTGTTCAGAACTGATTTTTATAATAATCTGTTTTTAGATACTCGAAAAGTTGCTGAATCAGAGTTTGGTGTGGATTTCAGTAAGGCGGTTGAACCTTATTCTAATGGTAGACTGTATGCACAAAATCTTGATGATTATTATATGCATCAGGAATATTATTCAGGTAAAATCAAAAATGAAGTACCGGATAGTCCATATAATGAACATTTTGCACATATAAAAAGAAAATCTCGTTAGGCGGTAAGTTAGTATGATAATATGGGCATTTCCTGGAATAGGGAAGAGTAATATACATCTTGGCAGTGTGATAGATTGTGATGCTGCATATTTTAAGTTTAATATTTCCAAAGATACTATTTTACATAATAATGAAATGATGCATGATTGTTCTTTAAATGGTGATTATCCTGCTAATTATATAAAATATGTTAAGGATTGTGATTTAGTTTATGATTATATTTTGATTAATTGCGAACCAGAATTAATTTCTTCTTTTTCAAATGTACGTATTATTTATCCGGATGCTTCGTTAAAAGATGAATATATGCATAGATATATTGATAGAGGTGATAATAATTCGTTTATTTCTTATATGGATGATAGTTTTGAAGAAATGGTTAGGCATTTTGATTTGTTACCTCACAAATATAAAGTTAAGGTTATGAAAGAAAATAAATTTTTAAATGATATTTTAGGAGAGATGCGTATGGAATTTATGAGTAAAGCTGCAATGGTTGCAATTATAAGTGAAGCAGATAATTATGGTTTATTTAATATTCCAGATGGTTTATCAGTTGAAAAAACAGCTGATGAAATATTTGAAGGGCATATAGAAGTTGATTTTGATAAACTTAAGAATGAACTTGATCTTGCATATAAAAATGAAGCTTTGGAAAAAAAGTTTCAAGAGAATAGGAACGGTTTATCTCATACGGAATTAACTAATTTAATCATGGATTCTATGGTAAGTGGTGCTGCTGATATTTATTATGGTGAAGTTGCTCCTTATAGTCATGGATATAGATATACATTTGATGGTAAAGATTATGAAATGTATAATTGCTCTGAATTTTTTGATTGTCCGGAAAAAGTTTGTACTGCAATAGAAAAGGGGCAGTTTGTAATTGACATTGATAAGCTCGATTCATTAACCAGGTCTGCTTATAAAGCTGTTGAAAATTCTTCATATATCTATTCTGATACTTTAGGCTGGAAGTTAGATGATTATTATTATCATCATATTCATAGATTAAAGGATGTTCATGAACTTAAGGGACTTGATGCTATTGTTTCTGGTAAATGCAAGGGTACATATAGTAATTATATGGCATGTAAGGAAAATACACTTATTCGTCAGATGGTTGCTTTTAAGGGATATTGTCTTGATTATGTTATGAAAAATAGCAATAGTGATGATTTTAGTGGAAGATTTCAATTAGCATTATCTGAATATCATAGCAGGCATGGACTTGATATTTCTGATATTGATAAGTGGTGTAATGATAATTTTGAAAAAACATTTGAATCAGCTTCATTTAAAGCACCTGTAAAGAAACGTTAATATTATATTTATATGATTATACAAATATTGACAAATGACAAAAAAGATGTATAATAAAGAAAAACTGTATTTGAAAGGGGCTATTAGATTTGCTGGATGATATATGCACAAATACAAGATTTATTAAAACAGGGATTTGTGAATATGAACTACCAGAAAATGAAAGTACTGTAGGTACACTTCTTATCTTATCTGTAGATTTGATAAACAATCCTGGTTATATCCGAATTTAAAGTCTTGGAAAGTATATGAGGATGGCGAGGAGCAGGATGCATTAAGGATTATGACGGAGGGATAATGCATGGCATCATCAAAACGTGAAATATCGTTTGATTTAGATACAAAAGCTTTGAGTAAGTATTATGATAATATATCAATGGCATATTCAGATTTACGTAATGAATTTGAATAGATGGAGAGCTGCCAGATAAGAAAAATAATTAAGCACTAAGAAGAAAGAACAGGGAGTGATATAAAATGGTACATAATTTGTCAAAGATAATTATGGATTACGGAGATTCTAATTGGACAATAGGCGTATTAATAGGGGTTTTAATAATTATAGCAGGCATTATTTTGTGGATAATAGACATGGCGACAGGAAATTTTGATCTAGGAGTTCGGACTACACCAGGAATTATAATGATTATTGTTGGGGCGTTTATTGCAATTTTGCCAACAATAGGTTGCACCTGTGATAGTAAACAGAATATACAGACTGCTATTAGAAGAGAATATGAAGATGCTTCTTTTGATAAGAAGGATAATAAATTTGTAAGTAATAATAGAACATATATTTATAATATTAAAGACAGAAAAATAGTTGTATATACAGTAATAGATAATGAGAATATTAAGATTATTGAGTAATTCTTTATAAGGAGAAAAAGTATGAAAAACTATGATATTTATTCA